>Ga0265595_1000285_pt1 | contig 48405 bp, 53 predicted proteins | sample saktaG_15_FD_190148 | JGI IMG/M metagenome (GOLD analysis project Ga0265595, IMG submission 190148) | Saline water microbial communities from Sakinaw Lake, British Columbia, Canada - sak_2013_06_06_50m | ecosystem: Environmental > Aquatic > Non-marine Saline and Alkaline > Saline ...
AAAACCGGAGCCGGCCAAAGTCAACAAACATTCCCTGTGCAGTCTCGGGGCGCAGGTAGCCGGTGCGCTGCGAGCCCGGGCCGATGCTCGTCTTAAACATCAGGTTGAAGTTGAACACCTCAACCTTGCCGAGCGTTTTTTCGCATGCCGGGCAGGTACAGGGAGCGATTGCCGCCGCGAGCTCCTCGTTTCCCATGGTAGCGGCGCCCGTAATCCCCGCGCCATCAGCAACATGGTCTGCACGGAGGAATTCCCTGCAGTGCGGGCACTGGCACATCTTATCGGAAAAACCCTTGACATGCCCCGATGCGACAAAGACCGCTTCCTCCCCGATGGTGGGGCACTCGATCTCGTAGTATCCCTCCCCGATGACGTAAAAATCCCGCCAGATATCCTCAACCCGCCGCTTCATCATCGCGCCGAGCGGGCCATAATCGATGAAACCCGCAACCGCCCCGTAGCATTCCGATGTGGGCCAGATAAACCCGCGGCGTTTTGCCAGATCCATCACTTTTTCGAATACATCGCTCATGGTGATCACAGGACAATTTAGATATTCGTCCAATATAGTACGACGACTGGCACAAAAAGGATGCTGGAGGGAGGGGTGGATCTTTTTAAGAAATCCTCTCATGTGCGGACTGAAGACGTAATGTTTCGGATAAATAAGGTTATAATAAACCGGTTCTCCTAAGAAATGAAACCGGTCCTTTGGAAAAATCGCAATCCAATTTAAAGAGTTTTTGGTCAAATAACCAATTACAATAGAATTAAATAGTCTGCCTAATATTGTATATCCTAATCCCAAGAGCGGGGTTCGCAAATGACTGAAGAAAAAAAGAAAGCACAGCTGCTTAAACTGTTCAGCATGATGTCCGGCAAGACAAAGATTGTCGAGCCGATGAAGAATATCCACGGCACCCTCAGGGACAGCGATGCCATTGAACGTGAGGTCGCACTGGTCATGCGCGAGATCACCGAGCAGGGGATCTTCAAGACATCCCTAAAACCGATCCAGCTTGCAAAACTCGTCACCATGTTCTATGCGCAAAAGAACGATACCGAGATCGCCCGCGAGCTTGGCGACGAGAAACTCAGCAAGACGGTTGCACGGGCGCGGGTCCGGCTCAAGCTCTTCCGCGAGCTTGACTTTAAAATGCCGTTTGACCGCGAGAAGATGAGCGACCTTATCGATTCCGGAAAGACCATGAAGGAGATCAGCGAGGAGCTTGGCATCAGCCCCTCCACGCTGCGGGAGTACCGGCATGTGATTGAGGAACAGGAAGACCCGACCATTGACCCGTATATTGCACGGATCAGGGATGTCATGGAAGACCGCGACCTGACCGAACAGATGACCCGTAGCGTGACCGCTGACGGGTTTGGCGATTCGATTGACATCACCGAAGCTGAACTGATCGATGTGACCTGAAGCGTTGCACCGGTTCACCAGGAAATACATCCATCATTCTTTTTTAGTGCCTACCCACACTCGATGTGGAATCGTTTCACTGCTTTTTCTGGTGAGTCAGTCTCTCAAACATCTCAGGGCCGACACACTCTTTTGCATGCTTACACTACTGGATACAGGACGCAATATCGTTATACACCACGAACCCGCATGTTGTGCATTTCACGGCGACATCATGTGAAAAGACCTCGACCTCGTCACCGCACTGCGGGCATTTTTTTACAGTGAGCGTGGGCGTCCGCAGGTTCGCAGCACCCGGGCAGTGGTCGTACATCCGGCTATCCCTCTCATTAATGGTTGTCGTTTGCCGGTAAAGAGCCTGCTGGTTTTTTTTAAAAAAAATAGTGAACTCCCTGATCGGGCAACCGCAACAACGTTCATACACCTTCAGTACGATCTGCATATATGCAGATTACCTGGCTGGGGCACTCATGCGTTCTTCTTTCGGGCAGTAAAAAGGTCCTGATCGATCCGTTCATTGATGGCGGGAGCGTTGCGTGGACAAAACCTGATTTCGTTGCCGTTACCCACGGGCACGCCGACCACATGGGCGAGGCGGTCTCGATCAAGCGGCCGACCGTTGCAATCACCGAGATCGCCAAATACTTAAAGGCACAAGGCGTCCCGTCCGAGAGCATGAACATCGGCGGGACAATCGAACTCCGCGGGGTTACGTTCACCATGACGCCCGCGGTGCACTCCGGCAGGATCGAGCAGACCGGGCAGGGGTACGGCGGGGGCACTGCGGCAGGTTTTGTCATACGGATGGACGGGGTGTCGGTGTATCATGCAGGGGATACCGCGCTCTTTTCGGATATGAAACTGATCGGCGAGCTCTACCATCCTGATGTTGCGATGCTTCCTATTGGCGGGAGGTTTACGATGGGCCCAAACGAGGCGATGATGGCGGCAAACTTCATCGGTGCAAAACTCATCATCCCGATCCATTACAACACATGGGACAGGATTATGCAGGACCCGGTTGCGTTCAAGCAGGCGATCGAGCGGACGACGGATCTCAAAGTGCAGGTTTTGAAGCCGGGGGAGTCATTCGAGATTGAACCGGTGTAGCTAGAGCACGCTGGAGGACTCATGCATCTGCATCTCTTTGCAGGGTAATGGTCCTCCGACGGTAGCATGGATCCGGGTATGCTGTTCTCACAGCGTCAGGAGCGGGTTTCAGGCACTAATTCGCTCAAAACTGTCCCAATTGTTTTACGAAATTAACGATACGCCATCCGTTTGGCTGGAATCGGCACCCGGCGGTCTCCAAAAAGTCCGCAAATAGCACTAATTGCGGGCACGATCTCAGGGGGGATCGGACTGTAATATGCTGTAAGAAAAAGAACCCCTGTTTTTGGGACGAAGGTATGACGCATGTCATACCCGAGTGGAGAAGATGCCGAAGGCATCTTCGACTCTCTGCATCCCGGTTTTCCTCGGACGGGCACCGACGAGGATTTTGGGTATAGGTCAGGCGAGTGTCTGTCAACCCATACGTACGGGGAGCTGCGAAAAGCCTGGGAGAGAGCAGTACTTTTCCAGATTGCACTCTCCGACGGTGGCACGATCCGGGAGGTATTCCGAAAGCACGGTCCGGGCCCGGATTCCGGGCATAATTCGCGAAAAAGCGGGCATAATTCCCACTTTTCCACCATTTCTCCGACGTAAAAATCAGGACGCAAATAGCTCTAATTGCGGGCACGATCCCAGGCCGGATCGGGTTGTAGTATGCCGGAGGAGGAAAAACCACTGTTTTGGGAAGGAAGGTATGACTCCTGTCATACCCGGGGGGAGAAGATGCCAAAGGCATCTTCGACTATGCCGGTTTTTCAGGCTTCTGTATGATCCGGTAAATTTTTCATGAAAAAAATCGGGAACAGAAAAAAAATTTAAAAAAAATAATTTCCGGGAATAGTTCATGATCATGTGCCGGATTCCGTTTTTTAAAAACCAAACGTATCGGACTTCCCTACGTGCCATGCCGTCAATCCTGCCATGCATAAGTATATGTAATCACCTGATGGAGTATCTCGTTATGAAAACAACCGTGGAAACAGTGGAGGATACTGCAACGAATCTGGAGATCTGCAAAAAGTATTGCGGAGGATGCCCGACATTTAAGCATAACAATCTCAAGGAATCCACCCCGAATGCACTATTCTGTGCACGAGGAAAGTCATCAGTTGCAGAAACTGCAAAATCGACCGGCTGCTATTGTCCGGCGTGTGAGATATTTACAAAATATCACCTGAATATTGGTTACTTCTGCACGAAGTGACATGGCACTGAAAATAAAAACTCCCGTTCTCTCTCCATCTTCCCGGTCACCATTTTGATGACCTTTTTAGCACGTGCGATTTTTGCATCTGTTCAGGAAGCAACGGTTCACGCAGGAGCTCATGTTTTTTGAGTGCCAATCAGGACATCGCCACCCGACCGGTTTCAATGGCTATCTTTTCGATATCAGAGAACAAATCCGGCAGGATCCTTTTCTGGTCGGGAATAGCATCCCGAAGAGATTGAAACCCGCCCACAGTACTATCACAAGAAATGCGGCCCCGAATGCATACGCACCGGGTTCAAGCCCGCAGGTTGTTGTTCCCCCGCTTGCCTGCATCATTTCGGCACACGATGACGGGATGAACACGAAAAGATACACGATCACTGAAACAGAAACGACGATGGCAAAAGTGTTTGCCACGATTGCCCATAATGGCGGTGAAGTGGTATCAGACATAATATCCCTGTATTGAAATTCAGTTTGTGGATATTATGTCCTTTGCATCATCCCGCTGTCCGTTCACATCCACCAGATCGCAGAAATTCTCATGATGCTCTCGACAAGTGTACGATATCAGGCGGGTCGTCAACCAAGTAAAAATCAAGAAACAAAGATGCATTGAAGCGCACAGCTCCTGCCATCATTGCATTGTGATAAGGAATGGGACAGCCACCAGCACGGAATGAAAATTAAAAAACACACAGTCTATACTGTATTATAAAAAAAAATAATTGTTTTTTCAAAAATCCGTCATAACCCGGAACTGGTCGATCTCTTCGCGGTCGAGCTGCTCGAGGAATGATTCGGCCGCATGGTGGATGTCCTTGCTCGCGGTGATCGCACGGCCGACTACGAGGATGTCGGCGCCTGCTTTTAATGCATCCTTGACCACGTTGACGCGGATGCCGCCCGCCGTCGCGATGAGGAGTTTGCCGCCGGCTGCTTTCTTGAGTGTCGCAATGTCGCCCCATGCATGGGCGGTGTCTTCGGTGTCGATCGCACGGTGGAGCTCCACAATGTCCGGCTTTACTTTAAGTTTTTCAATCACTTTGACCGGGTTCTGCACGTTCAGCATATCGATGATCGAGTAGATGCCGACTTTTCTGGCTTCGGCGATCGCCTTCTCCATCGTGGAAGTCGGGGCGAGCCCGGAGATGACAACTGCGTCTGCGGAGGCATCGGCTGCCATGCGGGCTTCGAGGTTGCCGGTGTCCAGGATCTTCAGGTCTGCGATGATGAACGCGTTGGGTCGCAGCTTGCGGACCTCGGAGATGACGCCGAGCCCGAACTTCTTGATAAGCGGTGTCCCTGCCTCGATGATCACGTGGTCGTTTGTCGGGACCTGCGTGAGAACCGCAGCCACCCTGCCCATGTCCACAAGGTCAATTGCCACCTGCAGGTAGGGCGGGTCCCAGAGGCGCTCTACCTTGAATCCCATGATCGCATGGGCGGCACGGTCTTTCTCGAACACCAGCGTCTTTGCATCGGGGAACTTCTCGAACGCCCGGTTGATTGCAAGCTTCGTTGCACCGTAGTTGTACCGGTAGATTTTGTTGTAGTCTTTCGCATCCGGGTGCAGGAATGCAGATGCGAGGATGACGATATTCTCCATATCCACCTTTGCGTTCTCAAAGACCTTCTCTTCGACACAGTCAGCGACCGCCTTTGCGACTGCCGCCTGCACAGGCCCGAACATCTCGTTGACCTGCGTGATGTTTTTTAACGTGACCTTGGGTATCACAAGGGTGACCGGTTTTGTCAGCAGGTTCGGGCGCACAACCGCGAGTAAGGGTGTGTGCCCCATGGACAGCTGGGAAATGGCATTGGCAAACGAGGCACCGACCGGGCCTTCCTTGTCGCCGATGAGCAGGTCGATGTGTGCCAGTTCCGCACCGTCACCTATGAGGGCTTCTCCTACAAGATACATGGAATTTTTCTTCTCCTATTTTATTATGTGACCGTCGTATATGATAAAGATATCAAAACAGGGCAAATCAGGTTAGAAAATGTGGGGTCGGTGAGATTTGAACTCACGATCGACGGGTCTCTCCGACATGCATCAGTGCTCCAACGGGTCATCATCCAATTGTTGTCAGTAGACCCATTGTTCATCATCTGCTTTTAGAGAACGATGCAAAGACCGCTGGAGCCCGTCGCCATTCCGGGCTTGGCCACGACCCCGCATGTCAGATTCGGGATTGTCCCATCTGACTATACAGAATCGCAGTAAAATCATAAAAGGGTTTTCTTACGATGCACCAAAAAAGATTTTCGCTTTCGTCCCCGTTGATAAAAAATCAGTATCCATATATCCTGCCTTCACCCCCTCCATCATGAATGTCCGGGGGCAGTTACGCAAGCGGGACATCGACGTTCCCGTTGCAATGCTATAAAAAAGAGATCTTCTTTAAAAAACCCCGAACCATGCAACATACGACAGGACAATCATCACGATAAACAGCACGATCATGATCTTGTAAAAGCAGCCCTCACAGATAAAAAAGTGATAGGATGTGCAGGAAGGGCAATACGGTTCAAGGCAGAGCTTGCATTGGGTTTCTGTCTTGTGATCCGGGTGATTTTTGCAGTGCGTCATTCAAGCAGTGGTAGGTTGCTCCACCTCAAATGATTTGCGATTATTTACTCCGCAATGTAGGTGCTAATCCGCAGGCATGGATAAAAATTGTTATTACCAGCGGCTTTTTTATTTTCCGGTGAGCCGGGCTATCGTTCCCGCGATCCGTTCCCGGCGGGTACGTGTTGCATCAGGGTCAGGCTCAAGCGTGAGCCTGACAATGTCCCCTTCCCTGCACCCCTCAGGAAGGAGTGCCGTGGGGAGTGTTATGGGTTTTGGGTTGCGGGTGTCAGGGATAAGGACTGCTACCTCCTCCTCAATCCGGTCAACTGTAGCCTGCACCATCAACTTCACCCTCCTTCAGAGCGACGGTCTACGATATTCCCCCGGTCATCTTTCAATACTGCATCATCCCCGCTGTTGCCCCAAACGGGAACCATCTGCCCCATGAAGAGCGAGGTGTCGTTGATCGCGCCGGTCCCGGTATAGATATAAACCGATGATCCGGGGAAGAGGATGAACGCAGGAAAGATGTACGGTCGGGACCCTGTCCGGTCCGAGAGCGTCCAGCCGTTCATGCTCACAACCCCCTCCCCACTGTTGGTGATACGGACGTACTCGCCGTTCAGGTTCTCCCGGTCATCACCCGGGGCATCAAACTGCGTCGCGCTGATCGCCACATCGTACGGGGCAGGTGTGGCGTTAACGGTTGTTGTATTCACCGGGCTCACCGTTACCGGTGTGGCCGGAATAAACGGCACGCCATCCGCGCCGTGTGCGGTCTGGACTTTGTAGGATATCCCGTCGCTTGTCACCAGAATGTCCCCGTCCCGGTCCGTGCGATAGACAACCGCTCCGGCATTTTTCAGGGCTGCAAGCGTCTCTTCGGCAGGGTGCCCGTACGGGTTGCCTGCGCCGACCGGGATCACCGCGACTTCAGGGCGGACGCGCCCGAGAAATGACGTCCCGGTCGAATGCGTGCTCCCGTGATGCCCGACCTTGAGGATTTCAGAGTCCAGCGCATAGCCGGTTTTTTCCAGCTGCTCCTCGGTTCCTTTCCCGGCATCGCCGGTCAGCAGCATATCGATTGTGCCGTACGAGATACGCAGGACAATGGAATTGTCGTTGAGGTCATCGGTCGTTTTCTGTTCGGGCGGGGAGAGCACCATGATCCTGAGCGCGGGGTCAAGGTCGATGGTCTGCCCCTGCTGTGCGACCGTATACCGGATGTGGTCTGCCTCGATGGTATCAAGGAACCGTGCGTAGAGCGGCGACGGGTGCGGCATCCCCGGATCCAGCACCTGCCCGATGGCAAATGCACCGAGCACCTTCTCCATGCCGCCGATATGGTCGGAATGCGGGTGGGTGGCGACCAGCAGGTCGATGCGGGAGATGCCCAGCGACCTGAGCTTGCCGACGACGACATCTCCCTTGTCGGTCTCCCCGGCATCGATGAGGATCGTCCTGTTCCCGAATATGATGAGCGTCGAATCTCCCTGCCCCACATCAAGGAAATAAGCCTTCAGGGATCCTCCGCTGTCGGAAATTAACGGCAACGAGAAGCTGTTGATATCAGGGATGGTGAAATTGTCAAGGCATCCCGCGCTCAACACACAGCATAGTACCAGAACGGCACAACAGGCAGGTGCCGCTGTGCGGAAATGTCCTGTTCCTGTTGGCTTTGTTCGTAATGGACGCTGCATCATATCCTTTCTGCGCTATCCTGCCCCTTCTGCCCGTTCCACAAGACCTGACGCTGCTCTTTGTGCGCCGGCAAGGATCTCCTCCTCGCCCGGAACCTCGCGCTCCAGCATCAGTACCCTGCCATTGCAGATCGTTGTTTCGACAGATCCGCCATTGCAGGAGTACACGATATTTGAGCTGGCGTTGTGCAGTGGCGTGTTGCAGGCCGTCCGGGTGGTTACGAGCACGATATCTGCAGGTGCTCCGACAGAGAGCGTTCCGGTGCCAAAACCCAGCGCCCGTGCCCCGTTTGTCGTCGCCATCGCAAGCGCTGCCGGGGCCGGCAGCAGCGTTGGATCGTTCCAGAAAAATTTCTGGAGGAGTGCTGCGGTCTTCATCTCCTCGAACATATCGAGGTTATTGTTGCTCGCGCAGCTGTCTGTGCCGAGGCAGATGTTTGCCCCTGATGCAGCAAGCCGGTGGTATGGCATCGCCCGGCTGGTGGCAAGCTTCATGTTGCTTGACGGGTTGTGTGAGACGGAGACACCGCGCCGTGCGATCAGCGTGCACTCTTCCTCGTCAAGCCAGCAGCAGTGCGCGGCAACGGTGCGGGGGGTGAGGATACCGCACCCGTCAAGGTAGGCGGCAGGCCGTTTCCCGTGTTGAGCAATGCAGTCGTTCACTTCTTTTTCCGTTTCCGAGAGATGGATGTGGATGCTAATCCCCTGCTCCAGTGCAAATTCCGCGCACCACTTCAGCCCTTCCGTAGATACCGTGTAGATTGCATGCGGCCCTACAGCTGCCCTGATGCGGGGGTTGTTCAGGGAACGGATACGGGTAGCAAATCTCTCGGTCGCCCTGCATTCGTTCTCGCATTTATCTGCATTGAAGAGGTCGATGAACCCGTAGGCAAGAACCGCCCGGATGCCGGACTCGTCAACCGCCCGGGTGGCGTCCTCCATGAAGAAGTACATGTCCTTAAACGCAGTCGTGCCGGTCTTTATCATCTCGAGGCAGGCAAGTTTTGTCCCCCAATACACGTCATCTCCGGTGAGATGGGCCTCGAGCGGCCAGATCTTCTGCGAGAGCCAGTCCTGCAGGAACATATCGTCTGCATATCCCCGCAACAGCGTCATCGCTGCGTGCGTGTGGGTATTGACAAGCCCTGGCAGGGCGATGGCACGGTCACCATCGATGATGAACTCGGCTTCATGTACGTACTGTTTCCGGATGTCCGGCCCCGCCGCCGCGATCACGCCGGTGTCATCGACAAAAATATCTGTATCACGCCCGTCAACCCTGACATTGCTGATCAACAGCGGATAATTCTTTGAAAAAATTTCGTTCATGGACTGCCTTCCTTGTTCTTTTCAACCCAAGTCCCGGATAATTCCGGTTACAATCTCTTCGGTCCGGTGCCTGTTTGAACGGGATGTTGCAAGAATGTGCTCATAGGTAAGCACCTCGCCATCCAGCCCGTTTGCATAGTTGTCAACGGTGCAGACCGCAGCAAACGCCATGCCCAACTCACAGGCAAGCGTTGCTTCGGAGGCAACCGTCATCCCGACAATATCGGCGACCGTTGCGAGCGCACGGACTTCGGCGAGGGTCTCGATCCGCGGCCCCCGTGTCTGGATATATACTCCCCCAAGCCGTGATCCGGGGATGATACGCGAGAGCTGGGATGCCAGGTCCTGCGAGAGCTCAGGGCGGACATGGTCGATCGTATGGTCGTGGATTGACGGGATATCCTCAACCGACATGTAATCTGTCGGGATTACGACAGAACCGGGGGCAATCTCTTTTTTGAGCGAACCCGAGGAGCCAAACGCCACCACCCTGTCCACACCCGCAATTGCGAGTGCTGCAAGGTTTGCGCGGAAATTGATCCGGTGCGGCGGCAGTCCGTTCTGGTGGCGCATGAGCATCATCACATCGCCGGAGAGGATTTCGGCATTGCCAAACGGGGTATGGACCCGTCGTTTTTCAAGCGGCGGAATCTTCGAGAACAGAAGGCTTGTGCCCCCAATGATGCCAAGCGTCATGTGCGCCCTCTCATTTTCCGCCAGCCTGCGCAATAATTCATATCCACATCGTCCCGGTCATCTGTTTGACGTCTGGTTTCTAATAATTAGCGCAAGCTTGTAAAACACAGCAATGAAACATTAATTACCTTTTTTCTATAACATGAGGTACTCATATGGATACTATGCAACCAGAACCCCCCGAACCTCCACAACCTCCCTTTGAACCGCAAATACCCGGCCCGCGGGGTGGAGCACCTGAGGTGCGGTGGGTGCTTGTGCGGGCACTTGTACTCGGGCTCTTTATTGTTATTGCAGTAATCGGAATGGTATGGCTGGTCAGTATTCCCCTTTTTGCCCTCTGGCAATCTTCGATCACTGTGGGTTCAACCCCCCCTGTAACCATTCCACCAACCCCGGCCATGACAAATCCTGCTGCCACGGAAACAGTTCTTCCTTCAGGGACAATCGAACAGCTCCCGAGAACCTCCGAAGTGTATTTCTCGGTTGCGCCAAAAGACGGTGCAGGACGTGTGGTTGTGCGGTTCGAAGGCGGGCCGGGAAAATCGATGGTCAAGGAGATCGAGGTCAGGCTGACTAAAGCTGATGGGACAGTCGAAACCGCAACGATGGACACCCGGGTGGAATTCCCGGAAGTCAACCTGATGGGTACAAAGAGCACGGACAGGGTTGAAGTGTTTGTCAGGTTCTTATCAGGAAAGACCTACAAGGTAATCGATGAACCGGTCATCTACCGGCAACGGTATTGATCTCATCTCAATAAACCCATTTTCAGGTACCTGCACCCGATAATTACGATCTCCATCTTTTCAAGCCTCCCAAAACCAGTATGTTTATGTTTTTAGAGCGACGATACCCTCTCATTAAAATCACGAATGTGAAGATAACCCCGACCCGCGAAAGGAGATTGATGTCACATGGATGCCTTCGAAGTGCAAACCGCATATCATGGTATCAGGACCCAATTTGATGCAGGACAGATCTCAATTGACGATTACAACATAAAGGTACGCGAGCTCCGGTATCAGGACAACACCGGGATCTGGTGGACGATCAGCCCTGCGAACGGGAGCTGGCTGCGGTGGAATGGTACATCATGGGAACCTGCATTCGCGCACAGGGAACCCGTTTCGGGAGTTATCAATCCTGTTCACCATGATGCACACGTATCGCAACCTTCGTGGTACATCCCGCCATCCGGCAAAATGCCGGAACCTGTTCCTGTTCCGGTACCGCTGTCATCACGGGAAGTGCAGACCCTGGGATCAGATGGTTCGCATCAGGTTGATGTCAGGCAACGATGGTCGAACGGGAAGATGTTTGCTCTCGGGAGCATCGCATGCGGGACGCTGGCATTTGTCATCTTCCCCTATATCATCGGATGTGCCGGCATTGTACTAGGAATACTTTCGGTAAAAGAAAAATACAGGTCCGGCGCAATCGGAATCCTTGTAAGTGCTGCGGTAATCCCGGTCACGTATTTCATGTCGTTACACCCGGAACTGCTCCTATAAACAATTCTTTTAACTGATTACATCCAATACCATAGGAAGCGGGCCGATAGATCAGGGGTAGATCGCTTCCTTGGCATGGAAGAGGCCGCGGGTTCAATTCCCGCTCGGTCCATCGTTTTTTCTTTTTTTCATTCTCCAGAAGCATGGTTATATATCGTTCATTACAAAGCATACGATAGGAACCACCATGCGTATCCGTGACCTGATCCTGCCCGAAGACCGGGTTTTTTTTGGTCTTTTTTCAGAGATGGCTGTTACCATCGGCGAAGCGGCGACCGTGCTTAACGAGATCACCCACGAGCTGCCATCGGGAATGGAGAAGGCGCACCGTGTCCGCCAGATTGAGCATAACGGGGATGAGGTCACCCGCAGGATCTACGAGAAGTTAAACGAGTCATTGATCACGCCACTGGAACCCGACGAGATCTCACGGCTTGCCCCGGTGATGGACGATGTGCTGGACCGGATCGACCGTGTAACACACCAGACCTGCACGTACGGGCTTGCTGAATCAAGTGACGTACTGAAGGAATTTTCCTACCTGATCCTACTTTCCACCACCGAGATCCAGCACGCCGTCGTAAGCCTCTCGGATCTCGGAAAGCCGGATCAGGTCAGAAACCATGCCATCGAGATCAACCGGCTCTACAACCTCTCCATCGAGCTCCAGTCACGCGCCGTGCTTGACCTGTTCCAGACAAAAGACCTCCTCCTGATAATAAAACTCAAGGATATCTATGAAGGTCTGGGCAGGGTGATGGAAAAGTGCAATGATGTGGGACATGCACTCAACGATATTGCAATGAGTCACTCCTGATCGGCATGGAACCCATCATCCTTTTCGGGATCGTTCTTGCGCTTGCCCTCAACTTCGTGAATGGGCTCAACGATGCATCCCACTCGATCGCAACCGTTGTCGCCACAAAGGCGCTCTCCCCGCTCAAAGCGACGTTTCTCACCGGTATCTGCAACATGCTGGGGCCGTTTATCTTTACCACCGCCGTCGCGCACACGATTGGCACTGCTATTATTGCACCATCTTCACTGACACCGATTTCACTCGTCGTTGCCATGCTGGTCTCGATTGTGCTGGTCTTTGTCGCCACCCGGTCCGGGATCCCGATCTCAAGCAGCCATGCAATGGTGGGAGCAATACTTGGTGCCGGCATTGGTGCTTCAGGGTTATCCGCGGTGGTCCTTCCGTCATTGCAGTCTCTTGACCTGGTGATACTAGGGGGGATTGTGGGTGCATGCACCGGTGCATTGGGCCTGATAGTTGTTACCTTCATGCTCAAAGGAGACTGGAAACTGGGTGCCCTGATCGGTGCAGTCTGCGGGGCAGCAATCGCAATTCCTACCATGATGGTCATCGGTGTATTAAAACTGAACGGGATCCTTGGGATCGTATTGTTTATTTTCATCTCTCCGATACTCGGCCTGACGGCGGCGTTTTTATTTGATATTCTCATTTCACATCTCTTCGGGCATTCCCGGCAGAACCGGATGCGCAGGATCTTCCAGCCCCTTCATGTTGTTGCATGCCTCTTCCAGGCAGCAGGTCATGGAGCAAACGACGGCCAGCACGCGGTCGGTGTGATCACGGCGCTCCTTTTTTCTGCCGGTATGCTGGCAGCATTTGATGTACCGGTCTGGGTAGTACTGCTGTCGGCAATTGCGATGGGGTTTGGGACATGCTTTGGCGGGTGGCAGGTGGTGGACAAGATGGGAAGAAAGATCACAAAAATCCGGCCATACCAGGGTTTTTGTGCCGCGACAACAGGAAGCGGAGTCCTTGCTCTTGTCACGGTGTTCGGGATCCCGGTATCCTCAACCCATGTAATCTCCGGGGCAATTGTCGGTGTTGGTGCAACACGGGGGAAAAATGCGGTGCAGTGGGATGTGGTCAGGGAGATGATGACCGCGTGGGTAATTACGATCCCCCTTGCCCTCCTGATCGCTTTTGGAGCGTATTACCTCGTTGTTTTTCTCCTGCCAGTACTTGCCTGATGGTAAAATCGCCACATTTTTTACCTCCCCTGCCTGATTATCGGTAGGGTTGTTATGGGTCTTCGGGAATTGTTGATACCGCAGGACAAGGTCTTTTTTGACCTGTTTGAGCAGCAGGCCGGAATCGTGAAGGAGGCCGCGGCGAAACTGGTTATCCTGACCGAGGATTTCACCAATGTAAAAGAGAAACGGCAGGGAATTGAACAGCTCGAACACCAGGGGGACCAGGTCACCCATAGTATCTATGAGCAGCTGAACCGGACCTTCATAACCCCGCTGGAACCCGAAGAGATATCCCGCCTTGCATCGACGCTGGACGAGGTGCTCGACTATATTGATGGAGCAACAGAAAAGATGTTCTATTACGGAATCGAGACGACCGACGTCCACATGATAGAACTCGCCAAGCTGATCCATATGCAGACCTCAGAACTTGAGAGTGCGATCAAGGGTATTCGCTCCATCAAGAACCCGAAATATATTGAGGAATGTTGCATCGAGGTGAACCGGCTTGAAAATCTTGCCGACGACGTGCTTGCCCATGCCGTGACCGACCTCTTCCGGACCCAGCATGCGATTACCATCATAAAATTAAAGGATATCTACGAGCATCTTGAGACGGCGACCGATTATTGCGAGGATGTGGCAAACGTGCTCTCGGACATCGCAATCCGGCACTCGTAAGAGACGTTGTCGTTACCTCTGAGAGACCTGCATGCTGGCTGCACCGCTGGTACTCGTTATCGCTATCATTGTTGTTGCATTAATTTTTGATTTCACAAATGGTTTTCACGATTCGGCAAACTCGATATCAACCGTTGTCTCCACAAAAGTTCTGTCCCCCCGGAATGCCGTTGCTTTTGCCGTGTTTTTCAATTTTATCGCTGCATTCGGTTTCGGTGTTGCAGTCGCGAGCACCATCAGTAAAATTGTTGAACTGAATTATGTGCAGACTGAGGTGATCCCCTATATTGTGCTGGGAGCACTGATAGGTGCAATCAGCTGGAACCTCATCACGTGGTTCTTCGGACTTCCCACATCGTCATCCCATGCACTTATCGGAGGCCTGACCGGTGCCGGCATTTCAGCAGCCGGTTTTGCCGCAATCAAATGGTCAATGGTTGGACAGGTAGCCCTTTTCATGGTCCTTTCACCGCTGATCGGGTTGGCATGCGGGTTCATGTTCATGGCAGCGATCCTCAATCTCACAAGAAAAGCCAATAAGCCCATAGCCGAGAGCTATTTCAAGCGGCTTCAGCTCTGTTCTGCGGCAGCATACAGTTTCAGTCATGGGACCAATGATGCACAAAAAACAATGGGAATTATCGTACCTCTCCTCTTTTCCATCGGGTATTTCGGCGCTGCAGCCGATCCGAATCACCTCCCCGTCCCCATCTGGGTGATCCTGATCGCTCATACCGCCATTGCTCTCGGTACACTTTCCGGAGGCTGGCGCATCGTGAAAACGATGGGCTATTAAGATCACCCGACTTCGTCCGGTTCATGGATTTGCTGCCGAAACCTCCGGGGCTGCGACAATTATCGGTGCCTCGGTTGCAGGGATCCCGGTCAGTACAACGCATGTCATCTGTTCCTCCATCATGGGAGTGGGTACGACGATGGGTGCCAGCACGGTAAAATGGGGTGTGGCCCATGCCATTGTCTGGGTATGGATACTGACAATCCCCATCAGCGCCCTGATCGGGTTCGTGTCGTTTGCGGTAATTCGCGTCTTTATTGGATACTAAAACGAAAAAAATTTAACTAAACCTGTTTTTCCGCAGTCCTGAAATACCGGCAATATTTTGCGATGGGACAGATTTCACACTGCGGCTTTTTTGCGGTACAGCACGTTCTCCCGTGGGCGATAAGAATGTCGGTTACGTCCCCCCAGTGCTTCTGGGGAAATACCTGCATCAGATCCTGTTCAATTTTATCCTGATGACGGTGATCTGAAAGACCGATCCGCTGCGCAAGCCTGCGGACATGGGTATCTACAGCTATGCCTTCGTTTGTACCCAGTGCATGATAGAGAACGATGTTTGCCGTCTTGCGCCCGACCCCGGGGAGCGTGACAAGTGCTTCCATGGTTTGCGGGACAATCCCGTCAAAATCTGAGAGGATCTTCTGTGCAGCGGCGATGATGTGCTGCGCTTTAACATGGTAGAATCCGAGACTGTGGATGATCTTTTCCAAATCTTTTATCTTTGCTTTCGCGAGATCCTCCGGGAAAGGGTACTTTTTTAAAAGCGGTTTTTTCACTTTGAGTACTGCACGGTCGGTTGTCTGTGCGGAGAGGATAGTCAGGATCAGGACTTCAAAAGGCGAACCCCTGCCAAGTGTTGCAGGTGAATTGCTCGGATCAGGATATCGTTTTAAAAGGAGCGAATATATCTTCCTGGCATTGTTTTTTTGCATGCAACCATGGGGTAGGGCGGATTCGAACCGCCGTCAAAGCGTCCCAAACGCTCTAGGATGGACCAGGCTACCCTACTACCCCGCGCACCAACATTATTGCGCCGGACGTTACAAATACCTGCCGTTTTAAAAAAAACGTTCAGACCGGCAGTGGTCTGCCCTTCTTATCGCTTACGATGGTTCCGGTATATACGCCAGAGAGCACTGCGGAGCGCAGGTTTTCGGGATCTGTCCCGTCCAGCACGACAAGAGGGATTCCGCTCCGTTCGACCACGCGGGCAGCGATGATGTCGAGCACGGTGTTGATGCCGGCGACCATCTGGGCTTTCCCCACGATTTCTATGAGCTGGCGCGGGGTGAGGTGTTCGTATCGTACTGCGTTTTTGTCCTTTTTCGGGTCAGCGGAATAGATGCCGTCAACCGATGTCACGTTGACAAAGACGCTGGCATGCACGCGTTCGGCAAGGACTGCCGCGACAGCATCGGTGGTCTGCCCCGGTGTGATCCCGCCCATGACTACGCATTTCTTGTGCTCGGCGAACTTTTTTGCCTCGGCATGGCTGTCAGCAACACGCGGATAGGCATCATCCCCCATCGCAGCAACAAGCATCGTTGCGTTGAGCCGGGTGATCAGGATCCCGATCTCATCCGCGGTTCCCTCATCGATACCGAGGGTGCGGGCAGCCTCGATGTACCGCCGCGCTTCCCCGCCGCCGCCTACGACCACAAAGAGCTGGTGACGGGAGGCGATCTCATGCAGTACCGGCACGTACTTCCCGATACGGTTTTTCTCAAGCGAGGGCATCAGGATGGAACCGCCCAGCGAGATGACAACCTTCTTCATTGCACTAGTTTTTGTGCCGGATGGTCATATAGAGTTGTTGAACATGATCTACTGCCCTGTGTGTAAAAGCCCGGATATTTTCCCGGTTGTGGGGGGATATATCGGGCAGGTATACCTCTGCAAGAACTGCAAGTACCGCGGATCGTTTGTGCTTGAGGCAGACGAGAAGAACGACGAACTGAAAGAAGCGTGATCCAGAAATAACTGGGGGATATCCCGTGATGCACGAAGCGCTCCGGTACCAAAAACAGGATGAAGATACGGTACGATGCTCGCTTTGCAGTCACCGGTGCATAATAAAAGAAGGCGGGCATGGTATCTGCGGGGTTCGCATCAACCAAAAGGGGACACTCTATGCCTCTACCTATGCAAAGATCAGCGCCGAGGCAATCGACCCGATCGAGAAAAAACCTCTCTTCCATTATCTTCCCGGCACCCGGTCGTACTCATTAGGGAGCATCGGCTGCAACTTCCATTGCCGGCACTGCCAGAACTGGCACATCTCGCGGGCGAAATATGATGAAGAGATGCTGCGGACTCTCTCTCCGGAAGAGGGGGTGGCACGTGCTGTCGCAGGCAGCAGCGCGAGCATATCATGGACATATAATGAGCCAACGATCTGGCACGAGTACACCCTTGACATGGGCACACTCGCCCGGGCAAAAGGTCTCGGGACCGTCTATGTGACAAATGGCTATATCACGGAAGAGGCGCTGCGGGAGCTCGCGCCGATGCTTTGCGCGTTCAGGGTGGACATCAAGGCGTTTTCCGATGATTTTTATCGCACAGTCTGCGGTGCCCATCTCCAGCCGGTGCTTGATGCGGCTGCGCTTGCTCGGGAACTCGGGATGCATGTCGAGACCGTGACACTCGTCATCCCGGGCTTAAATGACAGCATGGAAGAGCAGTCGGCGCTCATCCGCTGGGTGATCGAGCACCTTGGCCCGGCGACACCGATGCATTTCTCAGCATTTCACCCGGATTACAAGATGAGGGATCGCGGGGCAACACCTCTTGCAACGCTCGAGAAGATCTACAAAAAAGCAAAGGAACTGGGTTTGAGGTTCCCGTATCTCGGCAATGTCCGCAGCAGCCCGTATGAGAATACCTTCTGCCCGTCATGCGGGGCAATGCTCATCGAACGTCAGGGATTTTCGAGCCGGGTACTGGACCTCGACGGGCAGCAGTGCCGGAGTTGCGGGGAAAAGATCGAGGTCGTACGGCATGTCGCCTGAACAGACCGAGAGAACACGATTTGTCGCTGACCGTATGCTTGGCACCCTGTGCCGGTATCTCCGGTTCATGGGATATGACACTATCAGTGCAAATGCCTTATCACAGGGTAATTCATCGGAAGACACACTCCTGATCCGGATTGCACATGACGAGGGGCGCGTGCTCCTGACACGGGATCGCGAGCTGGCATCCCGTGCAGGATCGGCAGGTATCCTGATAACCTCTGATGATGTGATCGAACAGGTAACCCAGCTCAGGGATGCGGCGCGCATCGATCCGGAAATACGGATGACCCGGTGTTCCTTGTGTAATACCCCGCTGCGGGAGGCTTCTCCCTTTGAGATTGCACGTGCTGATTACGCCCCAAAAGACAACACAGGGTTTGCATTTTTCTTTTGCCCGCATTGCAACAAATTGTACTGGAATGGCTCCCACGGGAAGAATCTCACCGACAGGATATCACGGCAACTGGGTTAGTCCGGGATAACAATGAGGAAATAACGGGCATTGTATCCTGATTATCATTCCTGTACAGGTACCTTCAAAAGATCATTTCGAAAGGTTCATTGATCCTGCATTCCCAGTCAGAATGAAAGGGCAGGCAGCAATCCTGTCATGCCATGGATGAGATGATTACAGGACTGAAGAGACCATGATCGACGAACTATTATCGGGAAATGTAAAATTCAGGGAAACCACCTTCAAACAGAATCATGAACGTTATTCCGAGCTTGTGAAAGGCCAGAAACCATCAGTCTTCTGGATCGGGTGTTCCGATTCGCGGCTCCAGACCGGGCATATCACCGGAACGATGGCAGGGACACTCTTCATGCACCGCAACATCGGGAATGTAGCGCCGGTGTATGACTGGAATTTTGCCACCGTCCTCGAATACGCGATCAGACACCTCAAAGTCCAGCACATCGTCATCTGCGGGCATTCAGACTGCGGTGCAATCAAAGCGCTTGACAAGGATCTGGATGACCACTATATCCCGCTCTGGCTGAACAATGCTACGGAAGCAAAGCAGCGGGTGGATGCAAAGATCAAAAAACCGGTTACACCTGCAGAAGCAAAGGAACGGTCGACGATGATCGAGCAGGAGAATGTCCGGCTCCAGATTGAGCACCTGAAGAAATACCCGCTTGTCAAAACGGCACTGGCAAAAAAGGAGATCTCTGTGCACGGGCTCTATTACGATCTGGAGACCGGTGCACTCTCAAAAATTGTTTAATTCACAGGACCTTTTCAATCTCTTTTTTGATCCGCTCAAGTGCAATCCGGCCGACGGGGGTCACCCTGCCGTTGACAATAATCATGGGGAGTGCCGGGTGGTGTGCCTCGATAATAGCCATAACGTGGGGAGGTGTACCGTTGTCAAGGAGGGTGAGTTTTATGGATATTTTGTTGCCATACTCCCCCATAAGCACTTTTTTCAATGCCTCGAACGCCGCAGTCAGCTTCCCGCTGGGGTAACAATCAAGAAGCCCGCAGGTGCGCTCTTCGTTGCAGGGAAACGGGGAGCAGTCGGCATTTTCAAAGCCGACAATTTCGATATGGACTGGTTCTGGCATACCTTTTAGGTTGGCGCAGACGGTATTTGAGGGTTGGGAACCCTGCAATACCGGGCGGGTGTTGGGGGGAGTAAGAGAAAAAACGGGGTTTTAGATAAAACGCTCGAACCTGTCCTTAGGCACCTTACAGATAGGACAGATGCCGGGAGGTTGTTCGCGGGCGCAGAGATACCCGCATACCTTACATCGCCATACCGGCAGCGGCAGTGTCGTAAAAGGGACCGTTCCAGCCGGTTTTGGCATCGGCTGCAGCTTTTTCCGGTCCGCGCGCGAGGGGCGCCGCTCGGGAACCGGTGTGAGTTTTTGTGAACCGTTCCCTACTGCTTCGTTCACATATAAAGCACAATAACATGCACCAGATTCATCGAGATCGGGATCCCGGTAATCGCAGGGGCAGATAATATCAAGGTCCTCTTCTTTTTTCCCGGTGGCAAGGCGGCAGGGGCATGCCCGGTAGCCGTACCGTTGTTCGTTTTTAAGCAGCCCGCGGACAAGGTTTTTCGTAAAATCCACGTCCGGGTTCAGCCGGTAACCTCCGTCTTCAGCCTCTTTTTTTAAGGCAGAATATGTTGCATCAATAAGGGAGTCGGGCGTGACAGGGAGCGTCATAGTCCAAACTCCTTTCGGATCTGGCTCTCCTGGTACCCGATAATGCACCGCGCGTTGCCGATAACGAGCGTAGGAAAGGAACCCTTGGGGTTCCATCTCTCCAGTTCGGATAGTGCCTTTTCCTGTTCTTCTCCTTCAAGCAGGTCCACGTAGACAAAATCAAAATCAACGCCGAGATCTCTTAAGAGCTCTTTTGTCTTGTTGCACCACTGGCAGGTGCTCAGGGCATAGAGCATCAGATCTCCCACCTTCCTGCCACTTACGTGTTCGACAGCCAAAGATACTTTCACATTCCTGTCAATGGCAGAAGATTAAAGAGGAATACTATTTAAAAATGGGGATGGCGGAATCCGGAAGAGAAAGGATGATACTTGTCACATCTTCAATGAAGGAATTATGGGATGAGGAATAGTAACAACCCTAAAAAACCAAGATAGCGGGATTCAAAAGGTTCGCTAATGTATAAGCAAAAAATAATAAAAATATTCCCAATTCTCCTGTATTTTTAAGGGAGAAAAAGAGATTTACCGATCCCGCATTATCACTTCGATATCTTCGAGCAACGCCTGGAGATCCTCTTCGTGTTCGACTTCCTGCGAAAGGATTGTCAGCAGGGTGTTGTACGTGACCGGATCGGAATCCCGGGTCTTCTTTAAGAGGGCATTATAGGTCTTGATGGCGCACTGCTCTCCCTTGATATTCTGTTCGAGCACTTTGATCACGTACGGGTCATCAGGTGCATCATACCCGCAATTGGTAAGCTTATACCATTCCTGCGGTTTTGTGACGGGTGTTCCGCCAAGCTGGATAATCCGCGTCGTGAGCAGGGTGGCATGCGCCAGTTCTTCGGTTGCATGCAGGGTGAGCTCTGCTATCACTGCTTCCTTGTTCGGGCCCCGCACAACTTTCGAACCGATCCAGTACTGGTAATATGCGAGCCATTCATCGCTGAACGCCTTGTTGAGAAGCTTGACAAGTTCTGCAACATTCGTATCAACAATCTTCCGTCCTAATGTTCCCATGAAAATCACCTTTTTAATTTAAAGTATGTGAATATCAACCCTCCATCTTTTTATTCATATGCCTCTTTCCAAGTGGTTATGATTGAACATACCAGGTTGCATATCGTAAAACAAGAACAAAAATGGGGGATTGTTTAATAAAACCATATTTTATCAATCTAAACTTGAACCAAACATAAAAAAATACCATTTCGATCAACGACGGTCAGGGTGGTTCTGGCATTGACACTATCGTTAATAACTATTCCGGCGCATACGATATGGAAATCATGAAGGCGGTTCTGGGTCTGGAGGATGGGCAGTCTGTTGTCGGGGAGGGATTTGGAGTCGAAGGTGAAGTCTCCGGCGAACTGGTGTTCAATACCCAGATGACCGGCTACATGGAATCACTCACCGACCCCAGTTATTTCGGGCAGATCCTGATGTTCACCTTCCCGCTCATCGGGAACTACGGGGTTGACCCGCAGAACTTCCAGAGCCCAGACGTCTGCGCTCTTGGATGCGTTACAAGGGAGATCTGTGAAAAGCCTGCTGCCCTGCCGTCTATCCGGACATTTTTTGAAGAACACGGGCTTTTCGGGCTCACGGGTATTGATACCCGCGCCCTTACCATCAGGACGCGGGTGCATGGCACGATGCGGGCAGCACTGGTTGTCGGGAGCGATGACGGAGAGTATGCGGTCAGCCTTGCAAAAAAGGCGCCGGACATTTCAGACATTACCCCAATCCCCCAGGTATCCTGCAAAAAATCCTATCATATCCGGGGAAAGGGAAAGAGGATCGCGATCATCGACCTTGGTATCAAGAAGAATATGATCACAAGCCTCTCGCGACGGGGAGGCGACCTTCACGTCTTCCCCCACGATACCGGATCGGATGATATTCTTGCATGCAAACCCGATGCCATATTTATCAGTAACGGCCCGGGCGACCCGAAACAGGCAAAAGCGGCAATCGCATGTGTCAAAGACCTGATCGGGCAACTCCCTGTCTTTGGGATCTGCATGGGAAACCAGATTGCTGCATTAGCACTCGGGGGTAACACCTACAAGCTCAAGTTCGGGCACCGGGGTGCCAACCAGCCGGTAAGGTTTAAAGACGGGCGTATCTTCATCACGACACAGAATCACGGGTTTGCCGTGGATGCCGGATCGTTGCCTGAAGGGTGCATTGTCTCGTATTCAAATGTCAATGACGGCACGGTAGAAGGGTTTGAGAACAAGGACCTCCAGATCACTACCGTTCAGTTCCATCCCGAAGCATTTGGGGGTCCGCGGGATACCGAAGTGCATTTCTTTGACTCGCTCTTTCGGGGGATTTCCTGATGCCAAAAAAAGCGCACATTAAAAAAGTGCTGCTCATCGGGTCGGGCCCGATACAGATCGGGCAGGCAGCGGAATTTGACTTTTCCGGCTCACAGGCATGCCGGGCGCTTCGTGAAGAGGGTGTGAAGGTAGTCTTGGTCAATTCCAACCCTGCAACCATCCAGACTGACCCGGAGATGGCCGACGAGATCTACATTGAGCCGCTTAAATCAGACATCATAGCAAAGATCATCGAAAAGGAGAGACCCGATGGGATCCTCTCCGGCATGGGCGGGCAGACCGGACTCAACCTCACCGCAGAGCTCGCTGAGATCGGAGCCCTGAAAGGAGTCGAAATCCTTGGGACCCCTCTTGAGGCAATCTACAAAGGGGAAGACCGTGAAAAATTCCGGGACCTGATGCAATCGATCGGTGAACCTGTCCCAAAAAGTTCTATTCTTAACAGTCTCATCCAGATAGACGAAGCGATCTCTGCAGTGGGTCTTCCGGCAGTAGTGCGTCCCGCATATACACTGGGAGGAGCTGGCGGCGGCATTGCCCTCACCCGCGAGGAACTGGTCAGGATCGTTGAATTGGGGCTCTCCCGCTCGCGCATCCACCAGGTGCTTATCGAACAGAGTGTCATGGGGTGGAAAGAAGTCGAGTTCGAAGTGATGCGGGACGAGACCGACACCTGCCTTATTGTCTGCGGTATGGAGAATGTAGATCCCATGGGCATTCACACCGGCGAGAGCGTGGTTGTCGCTCCGATCCTTACCCTGAGGGATGATGAGTTCCAGATGCTGCGCAGTGCGGCAATCAAGATCATCCGTGCGCTCGATGTTCAGGGGGGGTGCAACATCCAGTTCGCATTCCGGGACGGCGACTACCGGGTCATCGAGGTCAATCCCCGCGTTTCCCGTTCATCAGCACTTGCATCAAAAGCAACCGGCTATCCCATTGCACGGGTTGCCGCGAAGATCGCAATCGGTCTCCATCTCGATGAGATTATGAATACGGTGACGGGTTGCACTCCTGCATCATTTGAACCTGCCATCGATTATGTTGTCGTAAAAGTCCCCCGCTGGCCTTTTGACAAGTTTAAGGGAGCAGACCGTACGCTCTCCACCTCCATGAAAAGCACGGGTGAGGTGATGGCGATCGGGCGCAACCTCGAAGAGGCGTTCATGAAGGCGAAGCGCTCGATCGACACGGATGTCATCCCCCATACAAGCCACAGTGAGATCCGTATGATCCTTTCCCGCCCGACCGATGAGCGGTTCCACTGCCTTTTTGATGCGTTCCGGGAGGGTTTTTCAATCGAGGAGATCGTCCATCTCACTTCGATCACCCCGTTCTTTTTGGAAAAGATCAGAAACATTGTCGAAATGGAAACGCATCTTGCAGCTCACCATGAGACGGTTGATATTATTGCGGCAAAACGATACGGGTTTTCCAATACCGAGCTTGTAAAGATCACCGGGCTTCCGTTAGAACCGGTTGAAGAGATGGCTGGAGAACCTACATACAAGATGGTGGATACCTGTGCGGCGGAATTCCCTGCAACCACACCCTATTTCTACTCGACTCGGGAGCAGGTATGTGAGATTGTTCGGAGTACAAACCAGAAGATCCTCATTCTCGGTTCGGGGCCAATCCGCATCGGGCAGGGGATTGAGTTTGACTACTGCACCGTCCATGCGGTAAAAGCGCTGCGGGAGGAGGGTGTTGAAGTCCATATCGTCAACAACAATCCCGAGACTGTGTCTACCGACTTTGATACATCGGACCGGCTCTTCTTTGAACCGATGCAGCTTGAGGATGTGGCAAATATTCTCAAAAAGGATGATTATGCCGGGGTCATGGTCCAGTTCGGCGGACAAAATGCTGTGAACCTCGCCGTCCCCATTGAACAGGAGATTAAACGGTTAAAACTCGCAACAAAGATCCTTGGCACAAGTCCGGATGCGATGGATATTGCAGAAGATCGCGACCGGTTCAGTGTTCTTCTCGACAGGCTCAGGATACCCAGTCCGCCCAATGCATCTGCATATTCCGAATTCGAAGCAAAAGAGAAGGCAGAGAAGATTGGCTACCCGGTCCTTGTCCGCCCCTCGTATGTGCTCGGGGGCAGGGCGATGGAGATTGTCCATGATGCGACTGAACTTGAGCAGTACATGAAGGAAGCAGTACGCGTAAGCCGGAACCATCCGGTGCTGATCGATTCCTACCTCCAGAACGCCATCGAACTGGATGTGGATGCGGTCTGCGACGGTGAGGAAGTGCTGATTGGCGGTATCATGGAGCACATCGAGCAGGCAGGAATTCATTCCGGTGATTCCGCATGTGTGATACCCACCCAGTCCCTCTCTCCAGCAGTTCTTGAACAGGTGCGGGACCACACAAGGAAGATCGCGCTGGGACTCGGGGTAATCGGCCTGGTTAACATCCAGCTTGCAGTAAAAAACAATATTGTCTATGTGCTCGAGGCAAACCCTCGGGCGAGCCGGACGGTGCCGTTTGTTTCCAAGGCGACCGGCATTCCTATCGCAAAGATTGCGGCAAAAGTGATGATCGGCAGGAAGCTGCGTGATCTCGGGTACCGCGAACGGGAGATACACCATGTCGCAGTCAAGGAAGTACTGCTGCCGTTCAATAAACTACTGGGCGTGGACACGATGCTTGGTCCCGAGATGAAGAGCACCGGTGAGGTAATGGGCATCGACTACGACTTCGGGCTTGCCTTTTACAAGGCATGCATCTCGGCAGATAACGAACTTCCCTTGAAAGGTAACATCTTTGTCTCGGTAAATATGGAACAGAAGGAGGAGGTAATCCCGATCGCACGGAAACTGCGCGATCTCGGGCTGGTCCTGTACGGTACCGAAGGCACGGTGGAGTATCTCCATAATGCAGGGGTGGAGGCGCACCTTGTGCGCAAGGTACAGGAAGGCTCACCAAATGTCATCGACATGATGCGGCACGGGGAGATCCGGCTCATCATCAATACCCCCACAGACAAACAGTCACGGCAGGATCATTACCAGATTATGCGGGCGGCAGTTGATTTCAGCATCCCGTACATCACGACCATTCAGGCAGCCCGTGCAGCAGCACTTGCAATCGATGCGATCAAGCGGGAAAAGATGACGCTGGAACCGATCGGGCATTATATCGGATGATATTAAAATCTTCATAATCAATTAACGAAATGAGGCTGCAAGGGGCTAATCCTTGAATACGATGATGGGCCACCACTCCCTGTGCCCTGATAAAGGATCCAATATGGAAAGTTCATCTTTTTTCGAGTACAACCTGAAAAAATCTTTGGAATTAAGGGGAATTGCCATTAAGTGGAGCAGATTCTCACCAATTGATGTCTTCAATATTCAGGCATAATGGCACTTTCAGACGTATTCAATATTTCATTGATCTTGACCGACATTACAGAATTTCTGCAGTGCCTTCTTGTCAGGTAACCAGTTACGATAAAGAGTTATCAGTCAATATACCTATTAATGAATTAATTCGATACATTCCTTGGGAGTCTGAATGTTTGGGAATAAATCTCTTGCTGTCATCGTTCCTGCGTATAACGAAGAGACTCTGATCGGTGATACTCTCGAGTCTATCCCATCCTTTGTTGACAGGATCTATGTTGTTGATGACGGATCAAAAGACCGGACACTTGAAATTATCAAGAGCTATGCAACCCGGGACTCGCGGTTCGTCACTCTCAACCATGCTGTCAACATGGGTGTCGGTGCTGCAATTGTAACAGGCTATAAAAAAATGCTTATTGATAATATCGACATCGGTGTTGTTATGGCCGGTGATAACCAGATGGACCCTGCGTTTCTTCCGGATCTGATAACCCCGGTTATTGAGGGTAAGTGCGATTATACCGTTGGTAACCGTCTTATCAGTCCGGTATACCGGAAGGGAATGACAACATGGAGATTTGCCGGAAATGCGATCCTTACGCTGCTTACAAAAATTGCATCCGGATTCTGGCAACTGATGGATCCCCAGAACGGTTATACGGCAATTTCAAACCGGGCACTGGAGCGCCTCAGTCTCGACGACATCTATCCGAAATACGGGTACTGCAACGACATACTCGTGAGACTGAATGTCCTTGGATTTCGGGTCAAGAATGTACCCCACCCGGCCAAATACGGGAGAGAAAAATCCGGGATTAACTACAGCACGTATATCTCCCGTCTCTCCTGCCTCCTCGTACGGGATTTCCTTTGGAGGCTCAAGATGAAATATATTATACTAAGCTTTCACCCGCTCGTGCTTTTCTATCTCCTTGGATCATTTTTCTGTTTATTCTCACTGGTTCTGGGGGTCTACAGTCTCTATTTCAAATACATACTGCTCGAACCTATCTTCGTTCCCGCTGCACTCACCCTGATCGCATTCGGTATCGGTATGCAATGCATCTTTTTTGCCATGTTGTTTGACATGCAGGAAGAACGAAATACCAGTAACTGGTATTAAGATAGCAGTTTCATCTCAATTTTTTATTGAGGTACGCCGTTACCTTTCAGGTCACGTATTACATTTCTATCAACAGGAAATGTGGGTATCACTGGGTATTGAGTGGGGGCCATTTATCGTATTCTTTTCTGTGAGGTAGACGACGTTTTTATATCTTTTAAAACACTACCGGTTCCCTGATCTTCGTTAATAGTGATTATGCATATATTTTTTAAAAATAATCTGATAACTCTCCAGATATTAATCGGTCTGAAATCTCATGTACCTGTTTACTTAATAAATAATGGAATTAATGAATAATTATTCATAAAATCAATTTGGATGAACCATGAGGTGTTAAGGTTTTGAATAAAAAAATAACCTTGGCAAAACCATTTTTTGACAACGAAGAACTTGATGAAATAAAAAAAGTGCTTGATTCCGGGTGGGTGTCGCAAGGCCCGAAAGTAACAGAGTTTGAAGAGAAAGTAGCCGGCTATGTTGGAGCAAAATACGCAGTAGCAGTAGCCAATTGTACCTGTGCCCTGCACCTGGCAAATCTCAGCTCTGGGATAAGACGGGGAGATGAAGTCATTGTTGCCGATTATACGTTTCCCGCGACGGGACACTCGGTTCTCTACTGTAATGCAAAACCAGTATTTTGCGATATTGATCCAAAAACATACAATATCGATCCCGAAAAAATCGAAAATAAAATTACGAAAAAGACCAAGGCCATCATACCTGTTCATACATTTGGACAAACCGCGAAGATGGATGAGATACTGGATATTGCAAGAAAAAAAGACCTTGTTGTTATTGAAGATGCAGCCTGCGCTCTGGGTGCAAAATTCAACGGTAAATATGCCGGGACATTCGGGGATATCGGGTGTTTTTCTTTCCATGCCCGTAAAGGAATTACTACCGGGGAAGGGGGGATGGTAGTTACAGATGACAAAGAAATTGCAGAAAAAATCCGGTACCTGTCCGTTTTCGGGATGAAAAGTGCATGGGACAGAGATCAAAGTAATTCATTTATCATCCCTCGGTTCTGTGATATCGGGTATAATTACAAAATGAGTGATATAACCGCTGCGATAGGGGTTGCACAGGTAAAAAAAATCAAAAAAATAATTCATAAAAAACAGGAGCTGGCGAAATATTGGGACGAATTACTGGATAAAATGGATTTTATCATTAAACCTTTTGTTTCAAAAGAATGTTTTCATATTTATCAGAGTTATGTTGCGTTGATCGATAAAAAAATACATCGGAATAAGGTAATTGAAAAATTAGCGGGTAAAGGAATTCAGGCACAGATTGGAACCTATGCCTTGCATGCCCAGCCGATATACAAATCTCAGGATCTCTGTCCTGTATCCCGTGATGTCTATGACAGATCTCTTGCCCTGCCCCTCTATTATACGTTAAAAGAAGAAGAGATAACTGGAACAGCAAAAATTTTAAAGGATATACTCAAGGAGTTATCATGAGCCTTAAAAACAGATCCGTTCTCGTTACAGGTGGAGCCGGGTTTATTGGAAGTCATTTAGTGGATCAGTTGATCCCTGAAGAACCTGAAAAAATTGTCGTTGTCGATAATCTCTTTTTAGGTAAGGACAAAAATTTGAACGAAGCCAAGAAAAATTTTCCCGATCTTGTAATCTGTCACAAAGATGCATCGATAAAAAAAGACGTGATGACAATTTTGGAAAACGAGGGAATTGATGTCGTTTTCAACCTTGCCGTAATCCCATTGCCGGCATCACTGGAAAAACCTGCATGGACATTCCGGCATAATAATGAAATTACTGTTTCAATGTGTGAGTTGGCAAGGGATGGACTATTTAAGACATTAATTCATTTTTCATCATCAGAAGCGTACGGAAACTCGATATATGGTTCGATGGATGAGAATCATCCATTGAATGGGACGACACCGTATGCAGCAAGTAAAGCCGCCTGTGATCTGCTTGTCCTATCCTATTGTCGTACATTTGGGATTGATGCTGCCATAATCAGGCCATTTAATAATTATGGCCCGAGGCAGAATGAAGGGAGTTACGCGGGATTAATCCCTATAACTATCAGGAGGATCCTGCAACAAGAGCCCCCAATTATTTTTGGAGACGGCAAACAGACAAGGGATTATTTATATGTTACAGATACTGCCAAGGCAGCGATCAAAATTTACAAAAATACCAGCACGAGAAATAAAGTCCTGAATATCGCGAGCGGGAAAGAGATCTCTATTGTATATGTCGTTCAACTGATTGCAGAATACATGGGGTTTCCAAAAAAAATTCTTTATGATCCCGACAGGCCGGGGGATGTCCGGAGACATATTGCCAACATATATTTAGCAGAAGACTTGATTGGTTTTAAGCCAAGTGTGCCGTTTGAAGAGGGCCTCAGGATTACTGTTGACTGGTATATTGAACAATTAAAACATCGTTGAATTTTAATTAGGCAGAATCACGCCCCACACAATATCACAACCCGGATAAGAGGTAATAATGAGATTCGACAAAATTAAAAAACATGAAAGTCATGGTACTGGTCTCTTTAAGAGATCTCAATTTAACAAAATCGGATCGAATGTAATTTTTGAAAAAAATGTGCTCGTTTTTCATCCGGAAAATATTGAAATCGGAAATAATATTTATGTCGGGCATAATTCGATACTAAAAGCTTATCATAAAAACAAATTAATTATCGGGGACGATTCATGGATTGGACAATCCTGCTATATTCATAGTGCCGGTGGAATCGATATCGGCAGAGCGGTCGGTATCGGGCCGTGTGTTAAAATATTAACATCCACACATCTTGAAAGTGAACCGGATTATCCGGTACTATGCAATGAATTATCCCTTAAAAAAGTAATTATCGGCGATGGTTGTGATATCGGCATAGGATCAATAATCCTTCCTGGAATAACGGTTGGCAAGGGCTCAGTAATCGGAGCCGGATCAGTAGTGACAAGGGATATTCCGGAATATTGTGTATATGCCGGTAACCCTGCAAAATTATTACGGAAACGGGAATGATTGTATTAATTGTTACAGACATACTTTTAATATACAACTAGTCTGGTGATTGTTCCCGCCGGGATATTTTATTGCGAGGTTATTGGATGGTAAGAACCTGTTCAAGATGCATTTACGATGAAAATACCCCCGGAATTTTTTTCGATAAAAACGGCGTCTGTAATTATTGTCATATGCATGACCAGCTCGCACAGGAATATCCTTCGGGAAAGGAAGGAAATAAAAAATTACAGGAACTGGCTGAGAATATCAAAAGAGAAGGTAAAAATAAAGAATTTGATTGTGTTATCGGAGTCAGTGGGGGATGTGACTCATCGTATCTCTGTTACCTGGCAAAAGATCTGGGACTCCGTCCGTTGGCAGTACACTTCGATAATACCTGGAATTCAAAAATAGCTGTTGAAAATATCCACACCGTATTAAAAAAACTCGATATCGAGCTCTATACATATGTTGTGGATAATGAGGAATTCAATGATATGGCAAAAGCATTTCTTTTGTCATCTGTTCCTGAAATTGATGCTTTGACGGATATTGCATTAACCACAACCTCGTATATGGCCGCTGACAAGCATCATGTAAAATATATTTTTAACGGGCATTCATTCCGGACAGAAGGTATAACGCCCCTCGGCTGGTTTTATTTCGATGGCAAATACATCGATACAATTTATAAACAGTTCGGTAAAGGCACAATGAATTCTTTTCCTAATCTCTGGTTATCAACCTGGATGAAATACCTTTTTAAAAGGATAAAACGATACCGCCCGCTGTATTATGTTGATTATAATAAGGAAGAAGTTAAAAAATTCCTTGCCCGGGAGTTTGACTGGAAATGGTATGGCGGTCATCATATGGAGAACCGGTATACCATTTTTTGTCACGACCTCCTCCGGAATAAATTTTCAATCGATCAACGGTATGTTGAATTTTCTGCACTGATACGATCCGGCCAGATGGAGAGAGCTGATGCATTGACCGAAATAAAAAATCAAATTTCCTATGATGAGGAAATCCTGGCTGAAGTAAAAAAGAGGCTCTCCATTACCGATGAAGAATTTAAAGACATATTGGCACTCCCGAAAAAATCATTTCATGATTACCAGACATATCATGAAACATTCAGGAGGTTACGTCCGTTTTTCTGGATGATGTATAAGTTTGATTTAATCCCAAAGAGTTTTTACATAAAATACACCAAATAATTTATTGGAAGTCCTCTCTGTTTATGATTGTAATAGTAAATATCGGGATGGGAAATCTTGGTTCGATTGCGAATATGTTAGAAAAGATAAAAGTAAAATCCATTATCTCATCAGATGTAAATGATATTTTAAAAGCGGAAAAAATAATTTTACCCGGGGTGGGATCATTTGATAACGCCATGAAAAATCTTACCGATATGAACCTGGTCCCACTGTTAAATGAAAGAGTCCTTAAAGATAAAATCCCAATCCTGGGCATTTGTCTCGGTATTCAGCTTTTCACCAGACAGAGTGAGGAGGGCATCCTGCCCGGACTCGGATGGATAGATGCTGCTACCGCGAGGTTCAGGTTCGATGGAGAAAATGCAAAATTGAAAGTGCCCCATATGGGGTGGAATACAGTAAAGCCAAAACACGACAGTTCTTTATTTTCCGGCCTGCTTCAAGAACCCCGGTTTTATTTTGTGCACTCATACCATATTGTCTGCAATAACGATCAGGATGTCCTGGCAACCACCCATTATGGATATGATTTTGTATCATCAATAGAGTCAGGAAACATTTACGGGACCCAGTTCCACCCGGAAAAAAGCCATAGGTTCGGTATGAAAGTCCTCAAGAATTTTGCGGAGATTGGTTAATTTGTTACAGACCCGGGTGATGCCTTGCCTTTTACTCAGAAACAACCGGTTGGTAAAAACGGTCCAGTTTAATAATCCCGATTATATCGGGGATCCGGTGAATGCAATAAAAATCTATAATGAAAAAGAAGTCGACGAACTTATTTTTCTGGATATTAGCGCGACAACAGAACAAAGATCTCCGCCTTTCAAGATGATCTCTGAAATTTCCAATGAATGTTTTATGCCGGTAACGTATGGCGGAGGAATCAGGACTCTTGAAGATATGAAAAAAATATTCAGTCTCGGTATTGAAAAAATATCAATTAACAATTATTCTGTTGAGAAACCGGAATTCATTAAAATGGCAGCAGAACAATTCGGGAGCCAGAGCATCGTTGTATCTGTCGATGTTAAAAAAAATCTTTTCGGGAATTATAAAGTGTGGACACATTCAGCAACAAAGAATACCAATCTTGATCCGGTAAACCATGCAAAAATAATGGAAGATCTCGGGGCCGGGGAGATTCTCCTCACGTCTGTTGACCGGGAAGGGACGATGAAAGGATATGATCTCGATTTGATAAAACTCATTACTGAAAATATATCAATACCCTTAATCGCCTGCGGGGGTGCCGGATCCGTACAGCATTTTGCAGATGCCGTAAAAGCGGGTGCATCTGCAGTTGCGTCCGGGAGTATGGTCGTGTACCAGGGTAAAAACCGGGGGGTATTGATTAATTTCCCTTTACAGGAAGAAATAAAACGGATTTTTGATTCCAACAACATCTATTGAACTATTTTTTATTTCAGACCGATCTCCTGTTTAGGGCATATGATCGCGCAAACAACAATAACTAATAACAATTTAACACAGATTAATGAAAGTATTCATCGGGTTATTTGAAATCGCAGGATATTTTTCTTATTTAAAAAAAGGATTCAAAGAACTCGGAGTTGAGTGTTGTTTCATACCCCTGATGCCCCATCAGTTTGAATATGAAGAACCCGGTGATGTAAATTCCTTAGTCAAGGTCGTCAGATCGATTCAACTAATAAAAAACAAAAAAAGGAATATCTATCAAAAAATTTTTTTTGAAATCGTTGAATTCTTTTTCAGGATCCCGTTATTTCTCCACATGCTGATAAAATATGATGCCTTCATTTTCAGCAGAGGTGAATCATTCTTATTTCTTCTTGATTTACCCGTACTAAAAATTTTTAATAAAAAAGTAATATTCATATTTACCGGTTCTGATTCCCGGCCGCCGTATATTAATGGGTATTTTATCTCTGAGAAGAAGTTTGAATCTTTGGAAAAATGTTATTTGTACACAGCAATCCAGAAAATAAGAGTCAGAATTATCGAATTTTTCTCGGATATCATAATCAATCATCCCCCACAGGCCCATTTCAATAAAAAAAGATTTATCCAGTGGCTCGCAATCGGAATTCCCAACGAACAGGTTTTTTTACCTATAAGCACGTCCGGAAAAGGTTCCGATCCTGATACGATCAGGATTCTCCATTCGCCCTCAACTCCATGGACGAAAGGATCAGATACAATAAGACAAATAGTGACCGGTTTATCGAAAAAATATCCGATCGATTACCGGGAAGTATCAGGAAAACCCCATCCCGTTATTCTAAGTGAAATCCAGAAATGTGATTTTATTATCGATGAACTTTATTCTGACACGACCATGGCAGGATTAGCTACCGAGGGTGCATGGGCTTCGAAACCTTCGGTCACAGGAGGATATTATGATGATATTATTAAGGATGTCCCTCATGAATATATACCCCCGTCAGTATATTGTCATCCATCAACAATCCATCTGGAAATTGAAAAAATGATCCGCGATAAACAGTACAGGGAAGAATGTGGAAAAAAAGCGCATGAATTTGTTCAGAAAAACTGGAAGGCAAAATATGTTGCACAAAAAATTATTCAGGTAATTGAAGGAAAGATCCCAAATAACTGGTTGTACGACCCAAATATGTTAAAATATATCTATGGGACCGGGATTTCAAAAAGCCGGTTAAAACTGGTTTTAACAGAATATGTAAAAAAATACGGTATTCGCGCACTCAGATTATCGGATAAACCGGATCTGGAGAAAAATTTCATAACATTTTTACAGGATGGGGATCACGATGGTCAATAAACTGTTTAAAGACATGTCTGTGTATTTATTCAGTGGCACAATAACCTATCTGGTCACCCTCCTCCTGATACCGGTTTATACGAAAAGCCTGAGTCCGGCAGATTATGGAAGAATTGAACTGTTGTTCATCTTATCAAATCTGGCCTGTATCATCCTGTCGCAGGAAATATATCAGGCTATCGGAAGATATACGGTCGATATCGGAGATTTGAACGAGAGAAAAAAATATGTCTCAACCGGTCTGGTTTTTTCACTTATTGCATATGGATCCCTGATCGTGATTGGTATTGCAAACGCACAGACCATCAGTGAAATTATTCTGAATAGTGAAAACGACTCATTGCTTATCTCAATTTTTATCATTTCTATCATGGGAAATGGAATTTTCATCCTGTTAAGAAGCCAGTTACGATGGCTGGCCTTATCGGTCCCGTTTTCAATCGCGAATTTTTTATTCTCTTTTGTCACCCTGGCATCGACAATTATTTTATTGTTCATGTTTAAAAGTGGGCTGACGGGGGTATTTCTTGGCCAGATGACCGGTTCGGTTATCGGTATTGTTGTTTGTTGTTATTATCTCAGGGGCACTTTTTCTTTTTCCTTTGAATGGGGCAAATTTAAAGAATTATTGCGGTTCTCTTCACCATTGGTTCCTTCAAGTCTTGGAATGTATTTCTCCCAGAATTCTGACCGTTTGATTATCCCCCTCTTTCTTGGGTTCTATTCCCTCGGTATCTATACTGCAGGATATAAGATCTCGTCGATGGTGACTTTTCTGATTGCGGGACTGGATATGGCTATTACACCCTATATTATCAAAACATATCGGGATCCTGATGGGCCTGTGCGAATTGAAAAAATATTCCGTGTGGTAGTACTTCTCGCCTGCTCATTTATTTTAATTTTACAGTTATATACAAAAGAAATCCTGTTAATAATGACAGATAGCGACTATTCTGAGGCAAAAATATATATCCAGATTTTGTCTTTTGCGTTCCTGTTTTCGGGCATTTACATTTTTGCCCCCGGCCTCTGGATTGCCAAAAGGACAAGGGTGATTGCAATTATTAACATCGCATATGCCGCAACGACTATTGCATTAAACTATCTGTTGATCCAGTTTTTTGGTTTGATAGGAATTGCATTTTCAATACTATCAACTGCGATACTATTCTGTTACATAAACCAAAAAATCAGTCAGGCGTATTATCCTATAAAATATCCGTGGAATAAATTATTTTTCGTTATTTGTATAATTTTGGTCAATCTTTTCATAATTAATATGTTAACCGGTTTTTCGATTTATCTGCTAGTATTGAAACCTGTCTTTTTATTGACATCCGTACTTCTGTTTGTTAAAATCCTGTTAACGAAAAATGAGATTATAGTGATCCTGACCCATGCAAAGGAAACACTACGTGGCTTGTAAGAAAAAATCACGTAATCCAAACAAGTTATAAAATTTTGAGTGATTATTTTCGTAAATGTCCTGTGTGCCCTTCAGAACATAAACAAATAAAGTTTCCGGATGATAGGAATCCAAAAGGTGTATCCCCCCAAACCCGACCCATAGATCCACATATTGAATGATGTAACAACCTGCCATATAAACGGTAAAATGAGGATTATCAGGATTATGAACAATTTTAAATGATATGTCTGTTTTTTGAAAAAAATTGTTGATATATGCAATAATAAAAAAACTGAAATGAAAAAATACACCAATATCGATACAATTACATTAATTGGAAGGAAAAGGACGCCCCATGATTCTGGTGTAGGATAGTAATGAACGTCGAGAAAAAGTACGAATGGGATGATTATTACCCAAGATGTAAGCATTAATTTTAAAAGAATCCCGGAATTTTTTGCTATGTCAGGAATTTTTTTCAGAATGATAAGACCAAAAATATTCAGCGATAAATAAATGGGAGAGAGGTAACGGATATCCGGGACAATACCAGGACTTGTATTCAGACCAATTATCTGGGTCCCATACGCGGCAAAGACCAGGCTGGAAAAAAAACCCATGATAAGGAGAAGATGTTTTTCTTGTTGGGAAAAAGGAGGATGTTCAGTAAGAAAAATAATCGGGATGAGAAATAAAGCGACGAGAAAAACAGGGGTGAGGGCAAAAACACCAATACTCCCATTCTGGGGATTGAAGAGAACACCGTACAGATCATTGAAAAATGTTTCAGGGCGGATTGAAAGGACTGATATATAGATATGGGTTACTTTTTCTACCGTGGTTATTAACCCGGATGGAAATGACCCGGATGCTGCAATACCTGAAGCAGAACTTAAGGAATTTCCGATCACATAGGATGTCGCCGATGGTAAAAACGGATTTGCTGTAATAAAGTAATTATTTATAAAAAAAGGCAATGCACCAATAAGCACGGATAATGGAGAACAAATTATAAAAAAAAAGTCCTTGAAACGTTTCGGACGAGCGATGATCGAACCATAGGTAAACCAGTAAAACGCGACCGTTCCGATAAATGTCGGAAGGGCGAGCTCGGGTCTTGCCCAGGCGATCAGACCGATAAGAATACAGGAAACCGGGAAAAACCAGCGGTCATGCCTCTTGAAGTAATAAACAACACTGAGAAGAAGTGCACCATATAAAAGTGCAACAAGCATGTGGTCTTTCATACATGTAGACCAGATAAGATATGACGACCCGGAAAGACATACAAACGTTCCAAAAAGGGAATATGATATATCAGTAAATATCTCCTTGAGGATACAATAAATACAAACTGCGAGCATTGCATAACAAAGCGAATACGTAAACCCAATCGCAAGGAATTCAGCGATGGGATTTTTCCCGAAAATGGGAAAAGGAATATAATAAAATAAATTTATAAAAAATACAAAAAACGATATGATGAAAAGAATTGACGACCATCGCCAGTTACCAATGGTTCTGGGATCATCCATATAATATTTTAAGAGAATCCCGATACAGAACGGGATTAACGTCCAGAGAATAAGGATGCCATAAACAAAATGATCGCCCAGACAGTCGATGACCCGGTATGCAGGCAGGGAGATGAGCGGGAGGAAGATGGAATAACCCAGCCGGTTGTCTTTTGCGATAAAGTAGTTGGATGGAGTCCCATTCTCAAGAACGCCATATTTTCCTTCATTCACAATTACCTGGTGTCCTGAATGGATCTGAGAAAGCTGATTAACGGTAATCCATTCATCGTTCAATAAAATCTGTGGATGTGCAAGGGTCAGAGCGATAAACAGGGCAATAAGGAAAATGAGGATGTGGTATTTATTATTTTCAAAAAAATGAAACCTATCAATATCCTTTTGCATGATCAAATTATCTCCTTAATCCAGATAAATCATCTGAATTATAACAAAATTATTGACTTTTAACTTCCTGTTACACCATGATCCTTTTTTACCTCAAGAGCAAAATACTAAATGTGGATAAATTCGTCCTTGCGGGAGGGGTTCTCCTTCTTTTTTGTTTTATTATACCCCTGAATGTTTATAGTATCGGTGCTGATCGGGGAATCGGGATCCAGGGATCATTTTACCGGTATCAGGAGACAGCATATGGACCGATCCTGATCACCCTTGCGCAGGATATCTGGTATGTTACAAGCGGGATTTATTCAGGACGTACCGCGCTTTCCATTGTATTATGGGTTACAGGGAGCAGTCTTCTGGTGACTGCCACGCTCGTAACCCTCACCAGAACGGATTATTTCAACCGGTACATGCCAACGTTATCAGGATTTTTACTCATTGGTGCCGGTGCATTGTATGTTGGTTCGTGCATCGCCCAGTTCGGTCTGTTCCTCAACGGGAATGCCGGCATCTCACTTCCCTTTGGAGGATTTATACTCATCATGCTTGGTATTGGCATGATGATGCCCCCCTCTCTGTTGCATCCTTCATCCTCTAAAAACACCTGAATTGATTATCCTTGCCCAATTTTTTCTGTGAGTAAAGAGTTCCAGATGAAAATAATAAACTATGAAATCCCAGTAATTTCTCTTCTTTTAAAAAATTATAAAAAAAGATTATACGAAGGTATCGAGGATCACCTGTTGTGACCCATCTGAAAAGAGCGCAGTAACTAATACGTGGTCTTGGCCGCTAGTTCCGACACTTGTTATTGTTCTTGCACTCAAACCAACGGTAACACCATTTGCGCCCAAGGTACCAAATGAACCGATTTCGGAGGCGGTACCAGCTGCGTTCGAAACCTTCCACGAAATTTGACTAACAGTTGCCGCATCCTGTCCGCCATTATAAGTGATGATGACTGCTGTACCTGTTTGTTGAGCAGTCGCCGCAACGACCTTGGTCTTCTGGATATTGCCTGCCATACCGAATACGAACGCAGCGATGACTGCTGCAAGGATAACCGTAATGGCTACCATCAGGATCACACCGATGACGGGTGATACTGCATCTTCATTCTTCATGAATTTCATTGTGTACACCTCAATTTTATGCCCGGAATCCGGGCATGACAATGTATATCAGGTTATTGCTTATGGCACCATATAAATTTTGGGGTGATTTACGGGAAAAGATTGTTTAAAAAGGATATTAAAGATGAGTTCTGAAGAAATTTTAATTTCTTTCGTACTATAGTCGAAAACCCTGCTTTTAATACAGCTTGGGTTTTCTCGAAAGTGTTATTTGTGACAACCGGAGCAAATAACCACGAGAAGATTCTAAAAAGAATCTTCGAGTAGTGTTAACACAGTCAATTCCTACATAGACCAATCTTTTGCCTCTTTTGAGACTACGATTGGTCAATTATTGTTGTGTTCAACACTATACATAGCACAAAAACCAAAAACAACGAAAAGTTTGTACACAAATTTGTTGCTCTATTAAGGAATTCCACCACATTTTTAAAAAGCGAGAGGATATCACTTGTAGGAATTGTACCAGTGCTCGTACTCCTTATGACTGGTGAAGCAGTGTAATATATACGTTCGATCTTCATTGATATCGTAGATTATTCTCGCTTGTTTCGTTACTTTCTCTACATGACATGGAATGCCATGTTTCATGTGTTTGCGGGGAGGTCTGGAATGCAGTTTCTCAAGATGCATAAGGAATACAGCATTCATATCCTGAGGCAGATTTGCCAACTCTTTTTTGGCAGAATCTGAAAAAACAAGTTCCATAATTCCTTAAACGTCAGCTTTTGAGGATTTTCTTTATCTCATCAAAGGAGAAGGATGGGGTTTTTTTGGTTTCAATCTCACTCACTTCTACCGTAACTGCCCTATGTACAAGCATGAGTTCTTCATCCTCAAGCATTCGTTCATAGGCAAGGATAGCCTGTCGTATCACTTCGGTCTGGTTTCCGGCATACCCTTTCTCGATGATCCTTTTTATCACTGCCTCGTACGGCGATCCAATGCTGATGTTCATAATCCACAACGCTATGTATATTGAATGGACATTTAATGATATAAATAATGCTCATGCGGTATATCTGGGGGTCAGTATCCGTTCAATTTGGATCACAGTTTTTGTCAGAGATAAGATCCGTCCAATTTGGGGGATGCGCCCACTTAAAAAAGATCCCTCAAACAGTTGGTCACACCTGAAAAATTATGACGACATGTATAAAATCGTTTATTCATCCGATACTCGGGACTTGAGTAAAAATATATTTTAAATATTAAATACAATTCACCAAGTCTTTATTTCCCGAACCGGTAAGAACCCGGGGGAACAACAATCTCAAACCGCGCTCCCTTTCCCGGTTCCCCGGTCTCTTTTATGGACAGTCCGGTGATGCCTAAAATCTCCGAGACTAAAAACAGCCCGTACCCGGTATTGCGATAAAATTCCCGCCGGAAAATTTTCTCCTTGGCATGCTCCGGGATACCCACACCGTCGTCTTCGCAGATTATGGTGAGTCCTGCATCATCCCTGCGGAAATAAAATCGGATCTTTGTTACCTTCTCACCATGGCGCAGGGCGTTGTCCAGGAGATTGTAAAAGACCTTTTCAAGCAGCATGTCAGCATAAACCTCGAGATTGTTCAGGTCAGATTCGAGTGCAACCTTGCCGAACTGAAGGTCAGTCACCGTGTTGTCGACGATGAGCTGCACCCTTTGCCAGAGGGGTGACGTTGTCCCGATATTCTGGTAATCGCGGGTGAACCGGATCTGTCTCTGGATCAGCTGGGTGATCTGTTCGATCTTGACGAGGTACTCATTGATGGCGGGATCGCTCTCCATCTCCCGGGCAAGGGAAAGATACATCCCCAGCGCAGTGATCTGGTTGAGGATGTCGTGGCGGGTGATGGACGAGAGGGTGTTTAATTTCCTGTTTGCAAGCTGAATTGCCTCTTCGAAGCGTTTCCGCTCTGATATCTCTGCCTTGAGTATCTCGTTTGCTGTCGTGAGTTCAGTGGTCCGTTCCTTCACACGGACCTCGAGTTCTTCCCGTGCTTTCTGGATGACCTTTTCAGCAAGCTTACGATCAGTTATGTCGATCGCGGAACAGATGGCGGTGTAATTGGGGACAATCGATGCCGTTACGAGGAACTGGCGTAACGTGCCGTCGCGGGTGGCAAACTGGAGTTCAACTTCCCCGGTGACGGATCTCTCCCTCAGGTGCGAAATGAACCTGTCCCGGTCCGTGGATTCCGGAAGAATTATCGAAAGGTCCCGGCCAAGGAGATCCGACCGCTCGTACCTGAGCAGTCTGGCACATTTTTCGTTAATCTCCCTTAAGATCAGGGTGCGGCAGTCAAACGTAAAGATGCCGGCCTGTGAATTTTCAAATATCCTCTGGAACTTCCGCTCTTCTGCCCGGAGCCCGATGGCAAATGAGGATGTCACGACACCAATCGTGATAAAGATCACAAACCAAGCAGTCGAAACGGCAACCAGTTTCGGGTCAGAGAAACCGAAAAAATAGACGATGCAGATATAGGTTGCCGAAAGCAGCAGCGAGAACATCACCGCGCGTTTTGGGTAGAAATAAACCACAAGGATGATGGGCATGAAATACAGGAATGGGAATACATCGAGGATCCCGTGGGTAAGGGAATAGATTGTCGACCAGACTGCACCGATGACCGTCAATGCAATGATGCAGTTCCAGAGCATCTGCCGGTTCAGCACCCGTCCCATCATGTTCTTCGCTCCCCTTTATGGTTCTGGGGTTCGCCGTTCAGGATGGCGCTCTCGATACGCCGGTGCTCCTCGATTTCTGCCCGGAGCTGTTTATTGCTCTTCTCGAGATGTGCCGTACGCTCCCTGACCTGCTGTTCCAGTTCCTCGAATGCCTGACGTATATCTTCGTTCGCCTTCTTCTGGAGGGTTGTGTCGATCGCAGAGCAGATCACGATATGATTGGTGGTAAGTATTGCGGAGATGAGATAATTGTGGGGGGTGCCATCCTTTGCCACGAGCAGGACTTCCTTTTTGCAGGGGCTCTGCCTTTCCCTGATACAGGAAACAAAATCCGCCCGCTCGGTTTCGCTCCACCAGATTTGGGAAAGGTCTTTTCCTAAGAGCTCCTCCCGTTCGTATTTCAGCATCCGTGCACACCGTGAGTTGATCTCATGAAGGCGGTTGGAGCGGAGCTCAAAGCAGAAGATCCCATCCTGTGCAGTGTCGAGGATTTTTTTGATCTTTTTTTCCTCATCACGCAAACGGTTTGCATACGACGATGCCACAACACCGATGATAATAAAAACTGCAAACCATGCAGCAGCGATGATAATCTGGATTGTATAGGATTGGGAGAAGAACCAGACCAGCCCCATATAGATAAGGCTGATGCAAAGCGTGAACAGCTTGCCGTACTCCGGGTAGAAATATACGACAAGGATGATGGGAAGGATGTAGAGGAACGGGAAGACCTCAAAGATACCGTGGGACAAAGAAAAGATTGATGAGAGGATTGCACCGATAACAGCGGCAGTAACAATAAAAAGTTCGATAAGATCATTTGTCACATATCCGCTGATATCCATATAGTTCCCTCGTTGTTTCCGCGGATTTCCGGGACATGCCCCGCCTCTTTCGGTTTTTTTAACACGCCCGGCACAGAGATAGTCTGTCAAACAATACCTTTCCAACTCAATATATATATATACCTTAGAAAACCCGTCCCAAAAAAATCCGGCGGTTTTGCACCACTTACACTTTGTCCATAGTGGTGAACCTGTCCAGTTCTTCGAGACGGTTGATATTCGTGAATGTCTGAAGCGTCGGGTCATACGTCCGAAGCCTTTCAACCGGAACATATGTCGTATTCAGGTCCTCGACCATACGACGCAGAGATTGCGATTCGCATTTTTCGAGATAGGTCAACAGCGCACTCCTCCGGTACACTGCATGCAGGGGTTCAAACATCTCATTGTTCCAGCAGGGAATTGCTGCGTCATATTCGTATATCAGGTCAAAAAGACAGGAAACAACTTCCGGGCTGATGCAGGGCATGTCGCACGCTGCCACAAATATCAGATCTCCTTTTGCCGCACGCACACCGGCATGGAGTCCGCCAACAGGGCCGATCCCTTTTCGGATATCGGTGATACAGCGGACTGCTTTGAGATGATCAAACCGGGAGCATTGTTCCGGGTCGCGGGCGACGAGGACGATCTCATCGACGACCTGTAAAAGCGATCCGATGAGACGGGAAATGAATGTCTTTCCCTTGTAAGTGAAAAAATATTTTTCCTGTCCGTTGGCACGTTTTGCTTCTCCGCCCACCAGCACAACTGCAGATCTCAAAAAACATCTCCCTTCGATACCAGTGATACATGGAATTTAATGAGGTTGACCATGAGAGCATTGCAGGGCGTGGGAACTCCGTGAAATCTTCCTTTTTCAACCACAACTCCGTTGATGAAATCGGTCTCGGTACTCCTGGAGCGGGACAAGTCCTGCACCACTGAGGATTGGTATCGCGCGGTGGCGGGGATATGTTCCTGCCAAAGGTGGGCAAGGTAATCATTGGCAGTAACCCAAGGGAGATTCACGCCTTCGGCAGCGACAACCGCAAACGCCTCATGAACAATTCGCTCGATAATGCGCCACGATGCGGGACTTTCGAGTTCCCCATAGGGCAGACCCATCACTGCCCCACCAAGCACAAGTACCTTCATTCCCTGCCCCTGGTTAATAGTACAGGATAAGGAAGAAAACCAGTTCAATGTAACGAACCTCCCCTGTCCTTTGCGGCTCGCTGTACCTTTTGCAGGCCTCTCCTCTCCATGGCAAGCAGCGCTTTTTTGATCTCCACATCAGGAGAAAACCCGCCTAACCCCCGCGTGCCTACAATCCGGTGACAGGGTATGACGAGCGGTGTCGGGTTGTGCGCCATCGCCCGCCCGACAGCCCGTGGTGATGTCCCGACATTTGCCGCAATTTCACCATATGTCGCTGTCGCGCCATACTCCACATCCTGCACGGCAGAATAAATCCTTGCAAAGAACGTGTCTTCTTCAAGGGCGATGCTTGTGAATAATGTGAAGTCGACCAGATTCCCGGCGCAATACCGGAGAAAAGGTGCGGGGACGGTTCCCCCGATACCGGTCTTCGCAAACCGTACCCGGTGGATCATGTCTCCGCTCCACCAGACATGGATATGCCACAGCCCGAACCGGCACGATCCCCCGTTCACTTCCATGCTGATATCACCTCACGAAAATGGGAAATGTCACATTCAATGAGTTCATCGGAAATCCATACGGGAAGTGCCTTCTTCACCCGTTTTTCAATAAAACGTCGTTCAGCCAGCACGAGCACCCCGCGGTCTTGAGGTGTGCGCAATACCCTGCCCAGAGCCTGCAGGGCGCGATTGATCGCCGGGAGCGTGTAGCAGAGGAATTCCCCCTCTTGCCCGAATTTGTGCCGGAAATAATCGATCACCATTCTGCGGACACGGTTAAACGGTGCGAGCGGAAGTCCGATAACCATCGCTCCCGAGAGCATTTCACCACGGTAGTCAAGGCCCTCGCTCCATTTCCCGCCGCAGACGGCAAACATCATACCCGCTTTGCCCTGCGATGGCAGTGAGAGGAATTCCGAAAGCGCGGACCCGGCATCAGTGGCATCACGGGGCTCGATAAATACTTTTTTTTGCAGGATATCCGGTTCACACCGCTGTGCAAACGATTCAAGGATCTGGTAACTGGGAAAGTAAACAGCGATATTTCCCGGGATCGCGGAGAACGCTATGATATAATCAGCAATTTTTTCATTATTGCGCTTGTCCTGCCGCAACGAGAATGCAGTAGTAATATCACTGGCGCAGCAGACAAGCCGGTTCTTTTTTGGAAACATGTTCGGCAGTGTCAGTGTCTTTGTATTCAGGTCACCGAAATAGTAGCGAGAGAAGCTTTTGACCGGGGAGAGGGTTCCTGAGATCAATATACAACAGGCATGAGAGCTGCATATTTCCTGCAGAGATACCGATGGATCGATGTTTCTTACTTCCAGTATAATCTCCTCTTTCTCCCTTCGGAAGATGGTGAGGTATGCAGGGTCGTGTGCTGACTGTGAAAGCCGGAACAAAAACAACGTCAGCTGTTCGATAGCAGTCTCACGGTATACCCCGGTCTTCTGGTTATTCTCCCGGATTGATTCGGCAAGCCTCATGAGTTCATCGACGATCTCTTCCATATCCTTATACAATGAACCTTTCACTACCATCCGATCAAAGATAGCAGGGTCGAACCAGTCCTCTGCTTCGGTGGAGTTTGCAATTCCCCTGATGAAACCGGTGAGCCGGGGAAGTACGTGCTGCACTGCATCGGCACCCTTGTGGCGCCTGCGCATGCCGGACAATTCACGGGATGCCTGTTCGAGGTCGCGCTCTGCCAGTTCCACGCTCCCGATAGACTGAATTACATCTCCGCAGTTATGCGCCTCATCAATCAAAAGCATCACGTCCTGCGGCTCGATGTTAAGGGAGATGTAAAGTTGCTCCCGTATCACGTCGTCAAAGAGGTGGTAGTAATTCAGGATAATCACATCGGCGTTCCGCGCGGCATGCAGCATCAGCTCGTACGGGCAGAGATCCCTGCAGTACTTTACAAGTTCGCGCGGGTTCACCAGCTGCCCGGCCATGTGGTCGGCTTTCGTTCGCAGTGATTGTGAGAGAACCATCTTCACACCACCGGTGTCAGCCTGCACAAACGATTTGCTGTGGATGAAGTAGGGGCAGATCAGCGGATGTTCACGGTCCATGCGTCGGATTTGCTGTATGATGAACGGGTCTTTTGACGGCACGAGCGCACCCTTCTCTGCACGGTCGCGCATGAGGGACGACGAGAACATCTTTACGCCTTCACACCTTCGGTAGACATCCCCTTCGCCACCGAGCGGGCACATGCTTGCCTTGCCAATCAGGTACGCCGTTCTGAGATGAGGTTGTTTCTTTTTAATCAGCGCAAGTTCACGGATGAATGTGTTTAGCTGGCTGATGGTACGGACAGCAATTATTACCTTGCGCCCGTTGCGAGAAGCAAGCAGGGAGGCGACCACGCTTGATTTCCCGCTGCCTGTCGGCGCATCGACCATTGCGATACCGCCCTCGCGTGCGCACTGCGCTGCAAATTCAAGCATCTCACGCTGGTGCGGGCGGTATTCACTGTACGGGAAAAAGGCATCGAATGCGTCCATTGTTATACACATTTGTCCGGACTCTTTTTATTATGGTCTAATACAGATCTGTTCTCATGGCAGTTCACCCCATCGAGGAGCGGTACGGCACAGCGGAGATGCGCGCTGTCTGGAGCGAGGAGAACCGGTTCTCCTGTATCGTTGCCGCCGAGGTTGCTCTCGCGCAGGCTGAAGCAGCACAGGGGATTATCCCGTTACCTGCTGCTGATGCGATCGCACAGAATGCAGGCAAGGCATCGCTTGCGCGGGCAAGAGAGATCGAATCAGAGATCAGCCACGACATGATGGCAATTGTCAGGGCGATCTCTGAAGTATGCGGGGATGACGGCAGGTGGGTGCACTTCGGTGCGACTTCCAATGATATCCTTGACACGGCAACCAGTCTTCAGCTCAGGATGGCGCTTGACCTGATCGATGAAAAGCTCAGGCGGCTCCTTAAGATCCTGCTCCGACGTGCTGATGAGACAAAAACGCTTGTTGCTATCGGGAGGACGCATGGGCAGCATGGCGTCCCGACAACATACGGGCTCCGGTTTGCGATCTGGGCAAGCGAAGTCGGCAGGCATATTGAGCGGCTTGAACAGATGCGTCCCCGTGTTCTTGTCGGGCAGATGACCGGCGCAGTTGGCACGCAGGCAGCACTTGGCTCAAAGGGTATTGAGGTTCAGGCAGCGATGATGGCACACCTGGGGATGGGGGCAGTGGACGTTTCCAATCAGGTAATCTCCCGGGACCGGTACGCGGAATATTTCATGTTCTGTGCCAACGTTGCAACAACGCTTGACAAGATCGGGATTGAACTGCGTTCGCTCCAGCGTACGGAGATTGGGGAGGTTGAGGAGGCATTTGGCGCACAGCAGGTTGGCTCTTCAACGATGCCGCATAAGCGCAACCCCATCAAGTCTGAGCAGGTCTGTGGACTTTCCCGCATCATCCGCTCTGCGGTTGAACCGGCGCTTGCGAATAACACGCTCTGGGACGAACGCGACCTCACGAACTCCTCGTGCGAGCGCGTGCTCTTTCCCGAAGCCTCGATCCTCACCGATCACTGTCTCCATCTGATGGCGATTGTGCTTGAAGGGCTTGTAATCAACCGCGCAGCGATCCGTAAAAACCTCGTGCTCCTGCAGGGGATCAACATGGCAGAGTCGGTCATGATCGAGCTCACCAAAAAGGGAATGAGCCGGCAGGACGCTCACGAACGGGTACGCCTCGCAAGCATGCTGGCGCTTGCGGAAAACCGTCCGCTCGGAATGGTTCTCGCCGCAGACAGCATGGTGATGAGGTTCTGCTCGAAACAGGATCTCGAACGGTTGCTGTCTCCCGATTCTTATATCGGGACAGCAGTAGAGCAGGTGGAGCGGGTGATCAGGAAGTTGTCGCCGTTATACCAAAACAAATAATGTAAAAATTCTTATTTTTCAATAATTTTTTATATAAATTCATTATTCTGCATTATCCCTTAAAGGTGATTCCATCCCAGAATGACGTTGATTATCTGATGAGAATTGAATATGCTTATATACAGAAATAACAAAAAAGACATGCATGAAGAAATTACTTGTTGTCCTGATGATCCTGTTTGTCGGGATTCTGCTCTGTGGATGTACATCACAACCTGCAACACCTCCAGCAACGGCTGCACCAACGGCTGCACCAACAGCAATGGAAACCACTGTTGTACCAACTGCGGTTGCGGCAAATGTAACTCCCGCCGAGGTTAATATCACTGCAACACCAACAGCGACACCGACGCCTCAGATCGTAGTCACCATCAAGATGACCAATTATAATACGGTAGATCCTTCCGGCACGGTTGTTGTAAAGAAAGGAACCAAAGTCGTATGGGAGAACCAGATGATGGCTCGGGATAATATGATCAAAGTCGAAGGTCTGTTTACATCCGGGACCCTCACTACGGGAGACACGTTCAGTTACACATTTGACAAAGTCGGAACATACGACTGGACGTCAACTACAAACGGTGCCTTTAAAGGAACAATAACTGTCCAATAATTTTAAAATCATTCATTTTTTTCTGATCTTCTTTCATTCTGTTAAAGTGGGATTAATTAACTATTGAAAAACATGTATTCTGGGGTTTGTTTTATGTCCAAAGGGACCATTGTTCTTGCATATTCCGGCGGGCTTGATACGTCAATTTGTATCCCGCTGTTAAAGGAGCGGTATGATTATGATCGTGTCATCACTGTCGCAGTTCATGTCGGGCAGCGGGAAGAAGAGATCAGCATAGCAACAAAGAAAGGGAAAAAATTAGCAGACAAGCACTACACCATCGATGCCCGAAAGAAGTTTGTCAACAATCATATTTTCCCTGCTATTAAGGCAAACGGTTCTTACGAAGGCTATCCGATGGGCACAGCACTTGCGCGCCCGCTGATAGCACAGGAAGTTGTGAGTATAGCAAAAAAAGAAGGAGCTGCGGCGGTTGCGCACGGGTGCACAGGAAAAGGCAATGACCAGCTCCGGTTTGATCTTATTATCCGTGGTGCCGGACTTGAAGTGGTTGCGCCAATCCGTGAACTGAACCTGACCCGGGACTGGGAGATTGAGTATGCAAAACAGCACAAGATACCTGTGCCGGTAAAAAAAGGCAAGCCATGGAGTATAGATGAGAACTGC
>Ga0265595_1000291_pt1 | contig 47968 bp, 49 predicted proteins | sample saktaG_15_FD_190148 | JGI IMG/M metagenome (GOLD analysis project Ga0265595, IMG submission 190148) | Saline water microbial communities from Sakinaw Lake, British Columbia, Canada - sak_2013_06_06_50m | ecosystem: Environmental > Aquatic > Non-marine Saline and Alkaline > Saline ...
TTGTGCGCCAAATCATGCACTACCTGCGAATGTACAGCAAGGAACGAGCCCGCCCGTTCAAGTGGACCTATACCGGCAAGCCCTTAGCAGCATGAATACAATGTTACTTAAGGAACGCTACACTAGCCGCGGACCGCAAGACCACAAACCCCAAACTCCGGCACTTGGTCCCTATCGCCTAACTCCTAACTGCTAACTCCTAACTCCGGTACCTGGTCCCTATCGCCTAACTCCTAACTGCTAACTCCTAACTCTCTCAGAATGGTATATCGTCGAGCTGGTCCTTGGGGACCTCCGGTTCCTCTTCGGCCGGCCCGGAACTGGGTCCTGGGCTGAATTCCTGCTTGTCCAGAACCTGGGTCCGCATCGAGTGAATCTCGACCACAGACTTCTTCTCGCCGTCCTTGCCTTCCCAGGTGCGGCTGCGGAGTTGGCCTTCAACCAGGACTGCCGAGCCTTTCCTCATCGTCTTGCTCAGTCGTTCAGCCGCCTGGCCCCAGAGGTTGACCTGGAAGAATGATGCTTCACGCTTCCATTCATCGGTCGCTTTGTCGCGCCAGACCCGGTCAACGGCAATCCTGAAACCGAGCACGGCTGCGCCCGACGGCGTGTAGCGCAGGTCCGGGTCCATCGTGACCCGGCCCAGCAGCAGTACGACGTTGAGGCTGCCCAGCCTCAACGGTATGCCCGGGTTGCGGGGTGCGCTGCGCTCGGGCTCAGGCATCGGGGACCTCCGGGTTGGGCGTGACGGCCGCGGTCGGAAGGTCCGGTTCCGGCACGGCGGTCTCGACCGGCTCGACCGGCGGCTTGGGCACCGGCTTGCACACGAACGCCATCCGCATCAGGCCTTCGCGGTGCCGCATTTCGTAGCGGAACTTCTCGGGTATCGAGGGCGGGCCGGAGAAGTTAACGTACACGTAGTTGGCCTCGTTGTGCTTCTTTATCGGGTAGGCGAGCGCCCGGCGTTCGACCTGCTCGTCCGACACGGCGGTTGCGCCGCTGGCGGCCAGCAGTTCTTTGGTGTCCTGTGCGAGTTTCTGTACGTCTTTCTCGCCGAGGTCCGGGCTGACAATCATCGCGAGTTCGTAGCTATTCAAACGTCCTCCTGTGGTAATTGACGATTTACGATTGGCGATTGGCGGATGTTTCTAGTCTGCATCTTACCTGAACTTGATGAGCAGGACGTCGCCGTCCTGCACCACGTATGTCTTGCCTTCGACTTTGACATGGCCGGAGTCGCGGCAGACGTGGAAGTCGCCGCACTCGACCAGGTCCCTGTAGTTGACCACTTCGGACTTGATGAAACCGTTGCCGATGTCGGTGTGAATCATGAACGCGGCTTCGAGCGCGGTCGTGCCGGCGGGCGCGGCCCAGGCCCGGGATTCCGTGCCCTTGACCGTATAGAACCGGATAAGGTGGAGCGCCTCGAAGCACCGGGTGACGATGCCGGAAGGGCCTTCCGGGGCGAGGTTAAGAGCGCGGCGCAGTTCTACCCGGTCCGGTTCGGGGAAGTCGCCCATGCCCGCCTCGAGCGCGGCGGAGAAGAGCAGACTGGTCCGGGCCGCGGTGGCGGGGAATCGCGACGGATCGGCCGGCTCGGTATCCGAGCAGTTGACCGCGTAGATTACGGGCTTGGTGAGGATGAGCCCGAGTTCGCGCGAGGCGCGGTTCTCTTCCGGGCGCAGGACCGGGCGCTCGCCTTTGGCAAGCGCCGAGTGGAGCTTCTCCAGGGTTTCGAGCAGGAGTTGCTGCTCCGTCGTCTTCGGTTCCTTGCGAACGTGTTCCAGCCGCTTCTCGACGATTGCGAGGTCGGCCACTGCCAGTTCGGTCTCGACGACTGCCACGTCGCGGTCCGGGTCAACGGTGTCGAGCACGTGCGGGATGTTGCCGGCGGAGAAGGCGCGCACGAGATGGAGAATCAGGTCGGCTTCGCGGATGTGGCCGAGGAACTTGTTGCCGAGTCCCTCGCCCGCGCTCGCGCCTTTGACCAGGCCGGCGATGTCCACGAAGTCGACGTGCGCCGGGGTCGCCTTTTCCGGTTTCAGGATCTGCGCGATGCCTGCCAGCCGCTCGTCCGGCACGAGCACCACGCCGACGTTCTGCTCGATAGTGGTGAACGGGTAGAGGTCCACCTTGGCGCTGCCCGCAGTGAGCAGGTTGAAAAGCGAGGACTTGCCGACGTTGGGCAGGCCGACGATGCCGACTTTCATGGTGTCTCTGTGAGCGTCCTCGGGACACGATCCGAATTGTCGGACAATTCGGTCATGTCCCTCGGTTCGGTCATGTCCTTCGGCGGGTTGAAGCGATTCATCGTCCGTTCGATGCCCTGAGTTACAACCGTGATACAGGCGTCGGCGGCGCGTTCGAGGACTTCCGGCAGCAGCTCGGCCTGTTCCCTGGGGAAGGGCTCAAGCACGTAGTCGATTCCTTCGCTGCTTCGGGCCGGGGCGTCGATCCCGACGCGCAGGCGCGGGAAGTCGCTCCGGCCGAGGTGCGAGATGATCGAGCCAAGGCCCTTGTGGCCGCCGTCCGAGCCTCCGGGCCGCAGGCGCAGCCGGCCGAACGGCAGGGCCATGTCGTCGCAGACGACCAGCAGTTCGTCGGGCTTGCGGTCGAGTTGCTTTCGGACCACGACACCCGATTCGTTCATGTACAGCAGCGGCTTGATCAGCAGCAGGTCGCCGCCCGCAAACTGCCGGCGGGCGACCTCCCGGTCCGGGAACGAACGGAACCGGCACCCAAGCCTGGAGGCAAGCACGTCCAGGACCATGAAGCCGGCATTGTGCCGCGTGGCGGCGTACCGGCGGGTCGGGTTGCCGAGTCCGAAGATGGTCACCGGGCTACTTCTTGTCCTTCTTCTTCTTGTCGTCCTTCTTCTCTTCCTTCTTCTCGCCCTTGGCCTCGGCCTTGCCTTTGCCCTTTTCCTTCTCAGCCTCGGCGGCCTCTTCTTCAGTAGGTTTCTTCTCGGTGATGACCTCAGGTTCGGCCGGGCCTGCTTCGGCTGCTGCCGCAGCTTCGGCCGCGGTCGGCGCCTCGGTCAGCTTCCGTGGGATGAGCACGGTGACGATCGGCGAGTCGAGGGGCAGCGCAAACTCAAGGTCGGCGCGGCCCAGGTCCGAGATGTGGATGCTGTGGCCGATCTTGAGACTTGTGACGTCGATATCGAAGTGCTCGGGAATGGTGTCAATCGTGGCGCGGACCGGCACCTGCCGGAGTACGTGGTCGAGCATGCCGCCCTGTTTTACTCCTTCGGCCGCGCCGCTCACGATAACGGGCACGTTCATCGTTATCTTCTCGTCGGCATGGACCTTCTGGAAGTCGACGTGCAGCAGACCGCCGGTCATCGGGTTGCGCTGCAGTGTCTTGATGACGCATTTCTGCGCGGGCTGGCCGTCAACCTCGACGTCCACAATCGGGCTGTGGCCCCGGATTTCGTTGAGCAGCCGGTCGAAGTCGTGGGTCGACATCGCGAGCATCAGCGACGGCTCGCCGTGACCGTACATCACCGCCGGCAGCGTTCCGCCGCGGCGGAGCCGGCCCACCTTGCCTTTACCGACGTCGGTGCGTTGTGTTGCTTTGACTGTGTATGCCATGTTCTCCTCTAGATGAATAGTGAGCTGACCGACTCGCCACGATGTGTGCGGAGGATAGTGTCCGCGAACAACGACGCGACGGGCAGCACTCGAATCTTACGGATTTGCTTCTTACGCGGCAGCGGCAGCGTGTCGGTGACGATCATCTCATCGAGCGGCGACTGCTGGATCTTCTTGACCGCGTCCCCGGAAAAGACGGCGTGGGTGGCCACGGCCATCACCGACCGGGCCTTGTGTTTCAGCAGGGCGCGGGCGGCCTTTATCAACGTTCCGCCGGTGTCGACCATGTCGTCGAAGATTATGGCATCCAGGCCTTCAACCTCGCCGACGACGTTCATGACGACTGCCTTGCCCGGCTCGGAACGGCGTTTGTCAATGACCGCCAGCGGCATCTTCTCCATCAGCCGCTGGGCGAAACCGCGAGCCCGGTTGGCCCTGCCGGTGTCGGGCGCCACAACCGTGCAGCCTTCGAACCCCCGTTTTAGGAAGAAGTCGACCAGGACCGGCGTCGAGTAAAGGTGGTCGACCGGGATGTCGAAGAAACCCTGGATTTGTTCGGCGTGCAGTTCCATTGTCAGGACCCGGTCGGCCCCGGCCCGCTCAATCAGGTTGGCAACCAGCTTGGCCGAAATCGGCACGCGGGGTTTGTCCTTGCGGTCTTGCCGCGCGTAGCCGAAGTATGGGATGACCGCGGTAATCCGTTCGGCCGACGCGCGCCGGAGTGCGTCAATCATCAGCAGCAGTTCGAGCAGGTTGTCGGCCGGCGGCTGCGTGGACTGGATGACGAAGGCGTCGCTGCCGCGCACGCTCTCCTGGATGTTGATCCGGATTTCGCCGTCCGCGAACGTCCTCACCTCGGCATCGCCGGGCTTGATGCTGAGGTGCTCGCAGATGTTCATGGCCAGGGGCACGTTGGCCCGGCCCGAGAAGATTTTGAGCTGACTCTGCATGTTACCTCGCTCGCGCCGGCCCCGGGGCCGGGTTTGTCTACTGGGGCGGAAGGAATCGAACCTTCATAACAGGATCCAAAGTCCTGGGTCCTGCCAGTTGAACGACGCCCCAATCCGAGAATATCGAAGCACGAATGACGATTGAAATCCGAATTCCCCGATTCGTGTTTGCCCGCATTCGAGCTTGACTCGGGTTTCGATCTTCGTCATTCGAGCTTGGCCTATTGGGTGCTGGTTTTAACGCAGTGGAATCCGTTCCGGGCCAGGGCGGCCATCGGGTCTTTCCAGCCTTTCGTTAGAACCAGGCCATAGACCGTACTGCCGGAACCGGACAGTGAAGCCGCAAGTGCGCCATGCCGGAGCAGGAACTCTTTGGCATGGCCAAGCTTAGGATGTCGCCTGAAGACTGCGGGCTCGAAGCTGTTACTGAGTTGCGCGGCGACCTTGCCCGATTCGTTGCGCCTTATGGCAGCGCGCAGTATCTTAGGGGAAATGACCGGTCGTGTCAAACCCTGCCCGGTTCCACGCCGGCGGTCAAGCTCGGCATAGGCCCAGGCAGTGGAAACCGGGTGCCCGGGGAGACAGAGTACGACGTCGAGGCGCGGCAGCCGGATGCGGCGGAGCTTCTCGCCCCGACCATGGGCAATGCAGGGTCCGTTCATCAAGAACGCCGGCACATCACTGCCCAGGGACGCGCCGATAAGGCGCAGCCGGCGCGGGGTGAGCGGGCTGCCGAACAACCGGTTCAGGCCTGACAGCACGGTCGCCGCATCTGACGACCCGCCGCCGAGTCCGCCGCCGACCGGTATGCGCTTCCGAATGCGGATTCGGCAGCCGGCGTTGATGCGTGCCGCCCGAAAGAAAGCTACTGCGGCCTTGTACGCCAGATTCCCGGCGTCCCACGGAATGTCCTGCTTGTGGCTTGTGGCTTGTGGCTTGGAGTCCCAGGGGCACACCGTGATGCCGCGAGGGGTCTTCTCGATGCTGACCGTGTCATGGAGTGCAATTGGCGCGATGATGGTGACGATGTCGTGGAAACCGTCAGTCCGCTTTCTGCCGACCCAAAGCCCAAGGTTAATCTTGGCCGGAGACAATAGGACTAATCGGTCCAATTCGTCCTATTCCTTCACGTACATCGAGGCCGGGTCGAGATTCCAGTCCGGGCCGAAGAATCCAGCAGCCCTGACCCCGGTCCAGCCGTACCGTCGCACGCTTCGGTCGAAGACCAGGAAGTCCGGGATGCCCGTGCCTGACGATGCCACGCCCCAGAACATGGACAACCGGGTGTTGTCCGGGTCGGTTCCCATGCGTACGAGGACGAGCCGGTCCCGGTTCAGCGGGTTGGGATAGACGAACATCGCGGCAAGGCTGTCACCGAGGTCCGTGTCGCCGAGAGACATCCGGCCCGCCTTTACGCGAACGGGCAGGCGGTCGGCAATCCGGTTCGTGACCGAGTTCTCTTTCGGGCCGCCGTAGAGCACGAGGTTGTACCGCGTGATGTCACTGGCCGTGACTTCGCTGTCAGGGACGACCTGCGTCCGGCCATTGCCGACAAGCCACCAGCGCATTTCCTCCTGCGTGGCCGAGTGTCGGAGGACGTCGGTCAGTCCGGCATCGGTCGTGCCGTAGACAAGCAGGAACGGTTTCATCATCGCCTGCTTGGCCGGGCCGTACAGGTTCGGCGTCTTGGTCGTTGCGGCAGCACGCGCGGGACCGGGCGTCCAGCCTTTGTCCGTGCGGTGGAACGTCAGATGTGCCGGTACATCGTCACTCCGTCCTACCAGTTTGCCGTCTACTCTGACCGCGACCCGACCCGCGAAGAAAGGCTGGCCTGTCAGTTCCAGGCTGAACTGGGAGATGTTTGTCGTCTTCACCGTGACAAGCGAGTCCGTGGCCCATGCCTCGATGTCCGCATCCCGACCTACAACACGCGCGCGCTCGATAACAGCCCAGTAGCTGCGGTTGGACTGGCCAAGGTCGGCGGTGCGGAAATGGATGTGGCGCGGACCGGGGTCGCGGCGCTGCGTCTTCAGGAAGCCCATCAGGTCGGTGTCGTCGACACAGGCAAGGCCGTCTTCGTAGCTCCACCAATGAGGTCGGCTCGGTACTTCCTTGTACGTGAAGCGATAGCCCAGTTCCCGCAGCCACTCGGCGAAGGTGCGGCCGTGAAAGGTCGGTACGTTATCGTCGTCGCCGCCGTGCAGGATAAACAGCGGCAGGTTGAGCGCGTTCACGAGCATCGCCGGCACGTTATCCGGTCTCATCGCCATGTCGCGGACCACGAGTTGGGCCGGGTCGGCGAAGATGGCGGCTCGCTGCAGGAACATCGGGACGTAGAGATGGATGTCGGGCCAGCCTGCTTCGGGCGCAGCCGCGGCAAACCGGTCTGAATGGGTGAGACCTACGTGCCATGTCCCGTGACCGCCCATCGAATGGCCGCTGAGCAGTACCCGGTCGCGGTCTATCGGCAGAGAGGATACGACACGGTCCAGGACTTCGATGGCGTCAAGCCTGCCCCAGTCCTGCCAGTCGAACCCGAACGGTCGGCGGTTGGTCGCGGCGACCACGAATGCCCAGTCCTTTGGCCGGTAGGCGTCGGCCTGGCCGGATGCTTCGACGCCCGCGCCATGCAGCGACAGAATCAGCGCGTAGCGCTTTGCCGGGTCGTAGTCTTTCGGGTAGAGAACCGAGTAGTACTGGCACGAACTGTCAATGTCCGTAACGAATGTCACTTTGCGTGACTGCTCGGGCCGGCGGATACGCAGGTGAACCGTGTCCGAGCGGGAATCTCCGGCGCATGTGGCGTTCACAACAAGGGCGAGGCCGGCCGTGTCGAAGGGCTGGGCGGGTACGGAGATTCGCACCGGGACTTTTTGCACGCCGAGGCCCGGCACCTTGAGCACCAGCGCTTTGCCGACCGTGTCGCCGGAAGGTAACGTGACCGTCAGACGGACAGTGTCGAGTCGGTCGGGTGTCGTGTTCAGCACCGGAATGCCGAGCCAGCCGGTCAGGTTCGAGTCGGCAACGAGGTCGGGCGTGGTGATGTCCTCGGCAACCACCTTGAAAGGCGCGGCCGGCGGCGCGAGCAGGAACCGGACGCGCTGGTCACCGTAGCCGGAAAGACGCAGGAGCACGCGATTCCGACCAGAGTTGAGTTGGACCGGGACCTGGAACCAGCCATTTCCATACACGTCGCCGAGGTAGCTCAGACCGTTGATGACGAATCCGCCGAGCTTCGGCGCCAAGGCCATGGCGCGGCAGGTTTGCGGGCAATCGAACTCGGCATAGGCGAACCCGGCGCAGGCCACGCCGACGTTCCCGTAGTAGTCTTGCAGAGTGTCCCAGCGAACGTCCTGGTAGTCGGTGTTGAGCCAACCCAGCGAGTCAACCGTCACCTTGCGGCAGGTCGTAATGCCGCCTTGGACCAGGCCGGAGCGAAACGTGTCGCCTTCCGCAGGTTGGAAGGTCGATAGGTCATCGACTACGCCGGTGATGCCTTCGCGCGTGCCGACCGAGAACGGCCCGCACACCAGCCACTCGCGAATCTTGATGGTGTCGGCAAGACCGGGGAGCGCCGAGGCCGAGGCACAGGCGGCGCACAGGATGGCAAGGAAGAGCTTTCTCATGGTGTTTGACTATAACCCGGTTCGGCGTGAGGTCAAGAGTCCGGTCGGCATGCCAGACCAGCAGCGAAGGCGTCACAGGTAGTTCGTGCCGGTCGGCGGCCTGGGGGGGGATCGCCTCGGCCTGTGAGCCGTGAACTGTCGGCTATAATCCCCTGCGCACTCGACCACTGGACCACTTGACCACTCTCTTCCGCTTGACTTCCATCCCACCCCGGCTATGTTATTGACGATGAATGCGGGTGTTCGTCCGGCTTTGACGCGCTTCGGAGTGAAGTAAGCATCGTGATCCAGAAATCCGTCGTGACAGGAGGCTAGCAGATGAGACGCTCTCGTGGATTCAAGTCCGCTACTGGTTGTGTCATGCTCTTCCTTCTGCTGGTGTCAGTTAGTCCCGCACTGACTCCGGCGGAGGTGATTAGGAAGTACGGCGATGCGGTCGTGGTGATAACGACGTACTCGGCTGCCGAGGATGCGATTGGGCTCGGTAGCGGATTCATCGTTGATTCCACAGGCATCATCGTTACATGCCGCCACGTCATCGCCGGCGCCTATCCTGCCGTTGTGAAGCTCTTGAACGGGGCATCATTCCAGGACATACGCGTGCTGGGCGCGGACTCTGCGAACGATATTGCCGTCATCAAAGTGAAGGGTCGCAATCTTCCGACCGTCAAGCTCTCCCGTTCGGACGATGTTGAGGTCGGCGAGCCCGTCATTGCCGTCGGAAACCCGAAAGGCCTGGAGAACACGGTATCAGACGGCCTCCTAAGCGGAGTGCGGGAACAGGAGGGCACCAAATCACTCCAGATTAGCGCGCCCATCTCACCTGGCAGCAGCGGTGGCCCGGTTTTCAACTCGTCTGGCCTCGTCATCGGCGTGGCGGCCGCGACTCTGCGAGAAGGTCAGAACTTGAACTTCTGTGTGCCAATCCAATACGCAAGGCCGTTGCTGGCATGTACGAGCAGCGTGTCGCTTGAGGAGTTCTCGCGCGAAAGCCGACCAAACGGGGGTCCACAGACTCCGTCGCAGGCCCAGGCTACGCGAAGTGAGTTTCTGCACGGCTTCATCCCGCTTCTCAGGCTGTTTTGGCACATGGAGATGATTGTCCGCTATCCGGAGGAAGAACGCAACGCAGGAAGTGCTGGGGTCAACATGGCTCTGAAGGCGGAGCAGTGGGGAAGGTTCTTGGAAGGAAGCGCAGTGCTCAGTGCGCCTACTAGCAAACTCGCTCAAATCAAGGCCGCGTACGATGCGATAGCGCGCCTCTGGCGCGATGGCATCGACCTCGGGACGCAGGGAGTGTATCGAGGCGACAAGGCCGCCCAGGCACAGGGCATGGCCAAGGCAGCGATGGCAACCAGCATGGTCAGGGACGAACGCACGTTGCTGGTCCTCGACCTCGCTATGGAGTATGCCGACGACGCCGGGGTGAAGAAGGGGGACATTTCTCGCGGGCTGCCGGCCGTGTTCGATAGCCTTCCCGCAATCATCGTGGGCAATCTGCCCAATGCGCTCAGTGACGAACGGTCACAGATTCTCGTGGGCGCGCGCGATACCTTGGGCTTCTTGTATTTCCTCGACCAGCCCGGTGTTGTCGTTGACTCAGTCATGCCAGGCTCTCAGGCAAGCCGGTCCGGAATGCGAAGAGGCGACGTGATAGTTGGCGTCGATGACACCAACCGGGTAGCAAACGTCATAGACTGGTGGTTGCTCGTGCTTCGCAAGCCGACCGGAGTGACGTTTCCGTTGAATGTACTGCGAAATGGCACCAGACTCACCCTCAATGCCTCCATGCCGTCCGGGAGATGACAGGTGTCGGATCCACGCGGTGCCACCGGGCGAGTCCAGGTCTTCGGTATGACCGGACGGCTCGTACGGACCCTGCATTCAGGATACATCCCGGCGGGCGAAATGCACCTCAAGTGGGATGGCCGCAACGATGCCGGCCGAAGAGCGGGGCCGGGTGTCTACTGCGTGCTCGTCAGCATCGGCGGGAAGCGGTTCGAACGACGCTTGGTGATGGCCGAGTGACGCTACCGGTTCTCCATGATGTCCGCGTGGAATCCGAGCCGCACTCGGCCTTGGCGCCAGATGGATTGAGCAATGTGCCTCCGCCAGACCAGCCCCTGAGCTCAACGTGAACCGGTTCTGGGACCGCTAGCATACCCGCGATGCCCCCAGACACAGTATGGGTCGCGTCACCTGCTCACGGGACCTTGCTTGTGCAGGCCGCCGTTACTGCTGCGGCCGCCTTAGGAGGCGCTGCCGTGGGCGCGTTCACGAGCTACCTATTCAACCGCAAACTGGAGCGCGAACGGCGTGTCGAGGCAGAGGAAGCCCACTATCGCCAGATACTGTGGGAATCGGGAGACAAGATGCAGGAGTACTTGACGCGGCTGCACGCGGCGCTGACAGCACTCTGGGCATCACTCAAGCTCGTGCCAGGCACTTTCCGAGACATGAAAGGCATGGCCATTCGAGGCAGATGCTACGCCCTAGGCAGCATGCCCGCCGCCTTGGTCGCTACCATGCCGGAAACGGATGCTGTGGTCCATGGCCGAGTTAGCCTTGCGATTGACCTCAAGGCTCGCGCCGACGCCGTCACAGAGGCACTGGTCGTCGCCCAAAGCTGGCTGCTGCAGAGGTCAGTGGCCCTTGGGCCGGCTGAAGCCATGCTGGAATCGCTGCTACTTGGCGGCTACACTCCCGGCTCTGACGCAGTGGCGATTGCAGCCATGCTGACCCAAGCACAACCGGTCGCATGTGAACTCCTCGAAACGGAAACGAAGGAACAGTGCGAGAAGATCGACCGGCACAGGGTGACCATCTTGGCCATTGGACTGCGTCTGCAGCGGACAGCACTCGGCGTGACCGCGGCGCAAGAGGGCGGGAATGCGGACACACTGTAGGCGCGCCCTCGCACTTGACACGGTCTTTTTGTCTGCTACCATGACCGCGATGAACGCCCGGACCGTGCGGAGGTAGCCGTGGTTGGATATGACGTCGCGCAGATATGCGAGAACGGTCACATTGTCAATGGAGCGTCGCTCTACTACAAAGAACGGAACGAGAAGCACTGCAGCAAGTGCGGGGCTCACACTATCACGGCTTGTCCTGCATGTAGTTCCAGCATGGGTAATTCGGGGGACACAATAAAAGATTCCTGAGGTCCGGAACGCGCGTCAAGCCTGCGGGCGAGATGGCCGACGGCTTGCGGCTCATAGCTTGCGGCCCTTGACCAAGCGGATAGCGACCTTCAATTACGGCGCAGGCGCGGGGACGCTGAAGACGTCGGTGCGAATCGCGGCGAGGACCGTGGGGTTGAGTCCGCGAGCCTGCCACTTCTCCAAGAGCACCTGGGCTTCCCGCGCGGGCGTCGGCCAGGTCCTCCCCAGCCGTCTAGTGGCGGAGCTTAGCGCGAAGGGCAGCAACGACCTCTGTGACGTGCTGCGTTGGGTAGTCATATGCTGCCCGCGAGACGTCCACTCCGGCTACAAGAATGATACCACCGGGATACTGAGGGGCGCCTCCATGCTCCGTCCACCACGGCCCGGTAACAACTCGCTTCGCCAGCGGATCTCCGCCATAGTGGTAGACGTGCAGCAGGTAAGTCAGACCGTCAACGAGGAGAACTCTGTCGCCCGCCATGAACTCGACCTGACAGGCGTGACACTTCCAGTACTCCGAGAAATGGACCTCAGGCAAGATTCCATTGGGTCCGACGTTGTCCGCAGCCGTGGCAAAGTCGGCAGAGAGGGATTGCACGCCGTCGGAGCCGCACCACGGGCAAGGTGAAGACTTATCGAACCTGCGCAGCCTGACAGGTGTGATTCTGTCCAGCCACGCTACGATATCGCTCTGCACCAGCTTCTTCTCGGCGATCCGGACGGCCGCGGCAACGATTTCGGCGCTCTCCGTTTCCGGAAAGTAGCCCTGTTGACGGAGGAACTCAAGCGTCAGCATCGTCGCCGTGCGTTTGTTGCCGTCGACGAAAGGGTGATAGTTGATGAGCCGTTCAAGCAGGACTGCTGCCTTGTCGAGCACACTGGGGAAACACTGAGTTCCATCCGCGAGTCCCGTCCAGGGCCGCTCGATGGCCGCGTGCAGTATGGACTCATTCAGAATGCCCGGTACGCCACCATATCTGCCAACAATCCAGTCGTGGAGTCGTACGACACGGGAAAACCAATCTGCTATCGGTTCGCCAGTTCCCGCCATGCTTCGTCGAACTTGTCAACGACCTCGCGACTCGCTTCGGAACCCGGCCTCAGAAGCTCCTCGGCAGCCCGACCTATGAACTCATCCACAGCCTTTTGGTATAGAGCTTGTAGCTGCTTGCTCCGTTCTGCAACGCCGAGTTCCGTGGCGAGGCGGTCACGGAGTTCAGGATTGGACGTGTCAACGCCTTTGTCCACAAGTCGCTGCATCTCACGACGGAACGGCTCCCAGACTTCATTGTGGCGACGAAGATACCAGTCTTCCAGTTCCCTCAGACCAGCCAGTTCTTTGGCCTCCTGCTCCAACTTCTCAAGGAAGCCCTGTTCGTTGGTATCGGGACTGCTCATGCAAAGAGCTTATCGATGTATGCTCGCGCCGTCAACTCGGGTTGGTTAGGACGTGAGGCTCTCGGCAGAAATCGCAAGGACATGACAAGAGGCCTTGGAGAGTACACGGATTCCAAGAGGCCAAGCCGTCTGAAATCTCTTGCCGACAGCGCTACGACCACCTCAAGTTAGGCTGAAACCTGCTTGCGGCTACGGCGCAGGCGCGGGGACGCTGAAGACGTCGGTGCGAATCGCGGCGAGGACGTCGGGCCTGAGACCGCGATTCTGCCACTTCTCCAAGAGCACCTGGGCTTCTTTCGCGAGCGTCGGGCCGGAGATTGTCCGGCCGTGCGAGAGACGGAATAGCTGCCGGGCGAAGTCGAGGTAGAAGACGATGAACATTGTGTCGATGCCGCTTGAGTCCAGCACCTGCTTCGTCTCCGTTTCCATCGCGCACAAGGCAACCATCGAAGCCTGGTAGCGTTCGCACATGTCGGCATAGATGCGGGCAGTCGTCTGTGCCGCTATCTCGGGCGAGTACTTCGCCTTCCAGCGCGAGAGTCGACGGGTTACGTCGGACATGATATGACTCCTTTCCGGCCTCAGGGCCGGGGTTTTCGTCGTTCGGACTTTGGAGGTCGTAGAGCCGGTAGCCGGTCCACGTGGCCTCTCATAGTATAATCCGCTCTCTGATGGCAAAAAGGGCAAGAGAATCTTCTGGACCCCGACATTTGCCACCACATCTGAGGCGCCACGGCGCTCGGTTTCACCTCCGAGTCGAACTGCCAATAGGGGGGTCACTCCGGGAGTGACTTCGGCATTCAATGCCACATACACCGCGACCATCAATGTGGCAGTCAGTCAAGGACTTAGCTCTCCGGTCAGTCGCGCGATGAGTTCGAGGCTCAACGCGGCGGTCAACCGCGCCCAGACTGAGGAACTCAGGACCGCAGTCAGTCCGGACTTCGACGCCACGCTCAACCCCGCAATCAGTCGTGCTGCGAATCGCGCGGCGAGTTCCGGCCTGACTGGCGCGTTCAGTGGCGAGCTGAATTCGGCATTGAACTGCGCGCTGAGTCTACGGTTCAGTTCGGCACTGAGCGCCGGAATGAACGCCGCTGTTCTGGCGCGAGTGCTACGACCCGCGGCCGGTCTCGTGCGCAGGCTCTGTCAGTACCGCGTAGTGCACATTGGAGAACCGCAATCTTTCGGAAGAGCGGCAGCTCCGCTGCCGCAGTCCAAGGTACTGACCGCCACCCATATGTAGTGGTGCGACGGTCCCGGACCACAATTCTGCCGGGGAGTGGGCGGCCCACAGGCCGCCTGGGGGGTAGCAGCGGCAGACGGCACAAGTCAAAGGTCAAAAGCCAAAAGCCAAGAGTCAACGCGGCGGACAGCGACGAGAACGGCTTCGGGATAAGGAAAAGGTTAAGGTTGAGGTAAAGGCTGAGGTTAAGGCCGAGGTTAAGGTCGAGGTTAAGGTCAAGGTCAAGGTTGAGATTCAGGCGAAGACGCAGGTGCCGACGCAGCGCGCGATGCAATCCGTCATGCGCCCCGATGAACACCGCGCCATACTTCGAGAAACACAGCATCCGTTCGGACAGGAGAGTCACAAATTCCAAACTCTGAATCTCAAACCCGAATCCGAGTCGCCTGAGCAATCTGCGGCCACTCTCTTCTTGTTTGGGCGACAGTCTGCCCGGCAGCGCTGGACAAGAGCCTTGGCCTGGCTAGTCTAGATCAGGAGGTGGCTTTGTGAAATCTACCATATTGACTGCGTCCGTATGTGCCTTGATGCTTGCCTGCGCTGCGCCGCAGAAGGGCGGCAAGGCAGAGACAACCGACAAGGCCGTTGGAACCGGCATGCTGCTGGTCAGCACCGCGTTCAACGACGGCGAGCTGATGCCGAAGAAGCACAGTGGGTACGGGGAGAACGTATCGCCGGACCTGGCGTGGGCCCAGGCGCCCGAAGGGGCGAAGAGCTACGCCCTGATTTGCCGGGACCCGGATGCGCCGGGTGGCACGTTCTACCACTGGGTTGTGTTCAACATCCCGGACAGCGTGAAGCAGTTGCCCGCAGGACTCGGGCACGCGTCCACGCTGCCGTTCGGCGGGACGCAGGGCACGAACAGCTTCGGCAAGGTTGGGTACGACGGGCCGAAACCGCCTGCAGGTACGCACCGCTACTACTTCGACCTATACGCGCTGGATGGTATGCTTGCGCTTGACGGGAAAGTAACTGCCGGCCGATTACTGGAAGCGGTGAAGGGACACGTGCTCGTCCAAGCGAGCCTGATGGGGAAGTATGCCAGGTAGCCGGGCAATTACGAAGTCCGAAGTCAGAATGACGAAGTCTGCGCTTTCTACATTGAATCGTCCTTCGAACTTCGGACTTCGGATTCGGCGGTGGGCAAGCTCTTTCGTCGGGTTCTGACTCGCAGAACCACCAGCCCCACGATTAGTCCCAGCACGCACGCCAGCATGAACCAGTCGCCGTAGCGGCGGTAGAGCGTGGGCGCGAGCGGCCGCGGGACCGGGCCGGCAAGAATGGTCTGCGTGAAGAGGGGAGTCTTCTTGAGGACGCGTCCGTAGGGGTCGGCGATGAAGGAGATGCCGTTATTGGCGCTCCGAATCATCGGTACGCCGTTTTCCACCGTGCGCAGGACTGCCAGTTCCGCGTGCTGCTGGGCGCCCACCATGCGGCCGAACCAGCCGTCGTTGGTGACGACGGCGAGGAGTTGCGAGCCGCGGCGCGTGAACTGGCGCGTCAGGTCGGGAAAGATGGCCTCGAAACAGATGAGCGCGGAAAGAGTGCCGTGTGACCAGTTGAACACGGTGTAGTCGTGGCCCCTTGTCCAGTCGCCCATGTCCGCGGTGCCGATAATCTTGCGGATGATAGGTAGCTCGTCCGCGTAAGGTATCTTCTCCGAGAAAGGCACAAGTCGCATCTTGTAGTATCGCTGCTTGACCGGCTGTTCGCCGGGGCGGATGAGCACCGCGCCGTTGTGCCAGGAGTTACGGCGTTCGTCGAAGAGCGGTGTGCCGGTGAATATCTCGGTCTGGAGGGAGTCGGCCAGGCCGCGAATGACCGGGCCCATCGTCGTCGACCTCGTCACGTCGACCAGCGTAGCCGTTTCCGGGTAGAGGATGAGGTCGGGCTTAGTCGCGGCCGATTGTCTGGTGAGCCGGGCAAGGTCTGACTGTGTCTGCTCCCGCGAGTCCCAGTCGCCTTTGTCCAGCGGGGAGACATTGGGTTGGATGATGGCGACGTTGAACCACGGCTTGAGCGGGCGGACATAGAATGCTGCGAAGACCAGCGGCACGGCGAAGGCCGCGAGCAGCGCGGCCGCGCGCCAAGTCACGTTCCGAGCTTGCGGTTTGTGGCTTGCGGCTTGTGGCCCGATCGCCTGCAGCAAGCGGAAGAGCAGCACATTCACCAGTACCAGCCACGCCGATACGATATAGACCCCGCCGATTGATGCAATCTGGATGAACGGAACATAGGGTGTCATCGTGTAGCCGAGCAGACCCCATGGGAAGGCAATCTGAGACTTGGTGCGGACGAGTTCGAGCAGAGGCCAGATGAGCGGCGCAGCCCAGACGCCCCAACGCCGCGTGAGCCACGCAAATAGGCCGATGTACAAACCGAGATAGGCGAAGAGCAGAACCACGCCGAGGTCGAGCAGAATTCGTGTGACCGGTTCGACCGGCACAACCAGTAACCACAGCCACCAGAGGTGAAATCCGAACGTGAGCCCGCCGAACAGCCAGCCCCAGAGGAATGCCCGGCCCGGCTTCGCGTCGCGGATAACCCAGAACAGCGGGACGAGCGCGACAAAGGCGAGGAACCGGAGCGGGAAAGGCGCGAACGCGAGCCCTCCGAGTCCGAGGGCCGCGGCGGCCAGAATCAGGACTTTTCGGATGTGAGCGGAACCTCGCTGCGGGTTGACTGGGACTGGTAGAATGCGTCTGCGAGCCGGCTGACAGTTAGTGCCTCGGAGGCGGCGATGGGCACAGCGGTGTCGCGCACCAGCGATTCAACCCAGAGATTGACGAGCAAGTGCCAGGACGAACGCAGAGCGTCTTTGGCCGGAATCTGGGGCGTGACGTTGACCAGGTGGCCGTGCATTTCCTTGTGGATCTGGGTCGGGTTGAGCAGGGCGGCTCCGGCGTTGCCGAACAGGTTGAGGTACGTGAGGTCTTTCTCCTGCAGCATGGACCAGCCGACCTCGACCGTTAGCGTCAGGTCCGGCTGGAACCGAATCATGGCGAACGCGGTGTCCTCGACCTCGGAGCGAGGAGCCCGGTGGTGGGCCGCGCCGATAACCGAGACCGGCACGTGCGGAGCCACCAGTGCGAGTGAAGCATCGAGCAGGGCCGTACCGAGGGAAAGGAACGCGCCGCCGCCCGCGCGCAGGCGCTGGCCGCGCCAGCCGGAAAGCGACCACGACTCACGACCCTGGAGCCAGCCGGTCTTGCAGTAGTAGAGGTCGCCCAGCTCCCCGCCTTCGACAAACCGACGGATGGTCTGGATGTCGGGTCGGAGTCGCGTGTTCATCGCCGGCATCAGCTTCCGCTTCTCGCGTTCGGCGCTGGCCATCATCTGCCGGACTTCGGCCGAGTTAAGGGCCAGTGGCATCTCGCAGAGAACGTCCTTGCCGTATCGCATCGCCGCGACGGCCATCGGCGCATGAAGGTGGTTGGGCGTGGCGATGACGACCGCGTCAATGGACTCGTCTTCCTTCAGGTCGTCGAAGTCAACGTAGTGCTTCTCAACCTTGTGAATCGCGCAGAGCTGGTTCAGCTTGCGGACGTCGGTGTCACAGAGCGCGACCAGCTCGACCGAAGGATTGTGACGCAGCGCCGGAATGTGGGCGAGTTGGGACTGGGTCCCGCATCCGACGACCGCCACTCGCACCTTGCGCTCAGCCATCGGTCGTCCCTTCGTCCATCGTTCTTCGTCCATCGTTTCCCGTGATGTGAACGCGCCTGCCTTCGACCTTCAGGCGGCCGGCACAGAAGAGCCTTACGGCCTCGGCATAGGCCAGATGCTCCTCGACCAGCACGCGCAGAGAGAGAGTCTCGGCGTTGTCGCCTTCGTGCACGGGAATCGCGCGCTGGATGATAATCGGCCCGGCGTCAACGTCGCCGGTTACGAAGTGAACCGTGCACCCGGCGACCTTCACGCCGGCGGCGATTGCCGCCTCGTGCACCTGCATCCCCTGCAGGCCGGCGAACGCGGGCAGAAGCGAGGGATGGATGTTCATGATGCGGTTCTCAAAGGCGTTGACGAAGACCGGGGAGAGGATGCGCATGAACCCGGCCAGGCAGATAAGGCCGACGTCGTGCTTCTTCAACTCCGCAATCAGCGCCTGCTCGAAATCGGCGCGCTTGTTGAAGTCGCGGTGAAAGACTGTGACAGCCGCTACGTGCTCGGCCTCGGCCCGCTTCAGCACCGGCGCGTCCGGGACGTTGGCAATCAGTAGCCGGATTTCACCGTTCGTGTCCCCATGCCGGATGGAGCGCACCAGCGCCTCAAAGTTCGTGCCGCGGCCCGACGCCAGCACGCCGATACCTACTTTGCTCACAACTCGATTCTAGCCTGTAGCGGTGTCTTGTCAATCGAGCCAAACGGGCCAAGGAGAGTAGTGAATGGTGAATAGTGAGTAGTGAAAAGGAACAGGGAATCGGGCCTGGTGTCCCAAATCCGTCTTTCACCCTTCACCATTCTCAATTCACTATTTCTTCCCTGAACGTCTATCCCGGTTACGTGGTTCAGATTTCGAGCGCACGCCATAGGCGCTTCAGTTCTTTGACTCTGTCGCGGTAGTCCGGAACGTGGACCGCCACTGCCCGCCAGAACTCGCGTGAGTGGTTCATGTGCCGGGTGTGCACCAGTTCGTGGACAAAGACGTACCGGACCATGTCGGGCGGAATCAGGAGCAGCCGTGCATTCAGGCTTATCGTGTTGCGGTGCGAGCAGCTTCCCCACAGAGTGCGTTGCGCGTGCACCGACACGCCCTTCAGTGAGATATCCAGTTCGCCTGCCGTTCGGTACAGCCAGGGAACCAGGTGCCGGCGCGCCTGAACCGTCAGCCACCGTTCCAGCACTCTCCGTACGACATCGGGGCGGTTGATGGCGCCCGAAACGTGTAGCGCCCGGTCCCCGCGTTTGACCAACGTCACGTGCCGAGGGTCTCCGGTTTCATACCCGATGGTCCACTCCTCACCAATAGCCTGCAGTACAGTCCGCTCCGGCGGGCGATAGGGTTCCGGCTTCATTGGGTATCGGCGCAGCGCCCGTTCGATCCAGTCCCGCTTCTGTTCCAGCACATCCGGAATCCGGCCCCGGTCGAATCCGCGTGGAATCGTCACCACCATTCCTGCGCGGTGTGACACAGCTATGCGTACCCGCCGGGCACGCGGGTGTTCCCGAACTCGAAAGACCAGTTCAGTCCCGTCCTTCAGCAGCACTTCATCACCACGGACCGAGACAGGAATCTACGACCGGCAACAAAGGAGAAAGGGGAAATGGCAAGGTCAGGATTCGGGCCGCGTCGCTGCGGCGGCGTGGCACTTAGGAGTCCGGCTCAACGGCAGGAGAGGGCTGGCGGTCTACGGTTCGCGGACGACGGCTCACGGCTTGCGGGTCTTCGGTTTGCGCGGTCGGTCGTGGACTGCGACCGACTCGATCTCGGGTGCCGAGCTCAGGCCTCTCAGCAACCTCGCGCGCACGCCCACCACCGTAAGTCCGACGACCTCTCGTTGCTCAGGGTCGTAGCGCACGACGACGCCTTCGCCTACGTCCACACCCTCGGCCACCCGCGGTGAGCCGAGGGACAGGTATAGAACGTCCGCCTCGGCGTCGTAGTTCCACTCCAGCGCGCCGGGTCTCTCAGGGATCTTCACCGCTTCCATATGACTCTCCTTAGTCAATCGGACCGGAATGCCGCTGCGGGAGTTGATGATCAGCACTTCAGTCCTGGCAGCAGGTGGGTGCACTTCCGGTGCCTTGTTTACGTAGCGCCAGCCAGCGCAGCCGGTACCTGGATATCATCGCGGACATACTAAGACTCGCGGGCGGGGATGTCAAATCGGCGGGGGAGGGCTGCCGGCCCACAGCTCACGGCTTGCAGCTTGTGGCTTGAGCTTGTGCTTGAGCTGCGACGCAGCCGCGAACGGCGGGCGGAAGCTGCCAAGATGTCCCGAAGCCTCCCGGATTAGGTCGCCTGTTCCTAATTCCTCCTAATAGGTGTCTGTCCCTAATTCCTCTAATTCCTTCCTCTGATACCCAGCAGCAGGCACATAGCCCCACCAGCGAGCAGAATACCGGCGCTAGCCAGGATCGCCGTTCCCAGTTCAATCTGGGCAATAGTCAAACTGGCGTATCTCTCCTTGGTGGCGATGATCCAGTAGACAGCCAGGGTCAGCACTGTCGCGGAGACGGACATCTTCTGCGGGAAACTTAGGCGCCTAATGCCCGCGAGCAGGGCTGCCACCAGGCCCGCCAGCAGAATGCCCGCGACCTTCACGGCAGTGGCGCCCCAGTCAAGCGCTCCCGGCCCCTCAATGGTGTAATACGCATATGAGCGAGAGCCGCCTGCCAGCAGAAAGACAGCCAGGACGAGCAGCGTTGCTGCAACCGTGATCTTCCCTGCGAGATTCATCGACGGATTCTAGGACTCGCGGGCGGGAATGTCAAATCGGCGGGCGGAATCTGCCGAGATGTCCCGAAGCTTCCCGGAGTAGGGGCCTGTACCTAGTTCCTTCCAAGCCCATTGACGCGCTTCGGATTATGGATTGGGGAAGAGTTCCTCTTTTCCCCCCGAACCGTCGTGTCCCCGAAACTTCCATCACTCCAATAGGAGTGCGGACTTTGAATCTTGTTCCACGGCGAAGGCGGAATCGCCCCAGACGACGAGCTTGAACCTCGGTGGATTCCCTGGTTCGCGACCGTTTGCCCTGATGGCCGTCACAATGGCCTGAGCTTCCGACCTCACGTACTCCTCCCAGCCGCGAACCACAGCTGTAGCGCGGTCTGCTGCCTCGACCGCATCCACGCTGGCGCCTGAGCTGGCGCTGCCGCCGCCGATTGGTGCATAGACGGTTCCATCCCTAACCTGTGTGAGATCTATCACCCGTTTACGCAGCATGAGCCTGTCTGATTCCGATGTCTCTCGTTCGCTGCCGAGAACTCCGGCTACCCTCCACCGCTGCAGACGTTCTGGCCAATTACTGTGAAGTATTTCAATCAGCCGCTGACTGGCCCAGGACCCATGTGGCATTACGTCGATCAGCAGCATTGAGTCATCCGTGACAAAGGCGAACAGCAGTTGCCATGTGCGCTTCCTGAAGACCGGTTTGTCAGCATCCGCCAAGGAGGACAAGTGGAAGTGGTGGATATTCCAATCACTCAGTAGTCCGTCATTGTAGTCGGCATCTAGAAGCCACTTACTCTGAAAGGGGGTCAAGTCTTCACCGCGAGTTGTCCTTTCATTGAACTCCCGCAACGCGTCTTCATGCTCCGGCGGGCACGAGAACTCTTTTGAAGTCAGTACGGTCCTGGGTCGCTGCACTATCCGTCGTCTGCGGACGTTGAAGAATTTCATGACGATACGTTGCTTCTGCTCGGTGGCGCCAAGCTGATAGCCCATATGCACCAACTGGCCACGGAGCATCTCGATCCAGTCGCTGATGAAGTCAATGATGATGGCGGCCGGAGTTTCGGGTTCAGGCAATCCCGTCTCGGTCATTCCCTTGGTGCACACGCCTGCGACGACTTCCAGCACATCTTTCTTGTTTCACAATCGTCAGGGCTGGGTACCTATGATGACGCTAGCGTGGCCGTGTTCCAGGACTCGCCGGAAGGCGTGTCGAATCCCCGGGGGATTGGAGGGTGGCCGGAGGCATTGACGCGCGCCGACGTACTATAGTCACTCAGTGTGTTTCCGCAGCTCCCGTGGCTTCTTCGCGAGCTCCCACGCCGAGTGCAGCTGCTCAAAGAACTGACCGATGGTGGCGATGACGCGTGGTACGAAATCAGCTTGTGGCAGGACGACGTGCGCGGGTGTCAACTTGACCAACCCATGGGTCTCGTTGGCGAACTGCAGGACCAGCTCGCGCTTTCTGCTATCGTCGAGTACTCCATTGGTGTGCGCAAGAGCATTGCGGATGATACCGTAGGTCGATATTTCCCGCCACTGCTCAGTGCAGTCAGGGAACGGCATGCCGACGGCTTTCTTGAGGAATATCCGCGCTCTTACTATGCCCTTCCCATGGATGTCCTCCAGTGTCAGTCTCGTGCCAATCTCGCGTGCCGCGACTTGGCAGAACTGATCGAGCCTCGCCTCAAGAAGCGCACAGCACGTCAGGAACATGGATGTCCTAGCGATGTTTGGGAACAGCTCTTCGAGCATCCAGCGCGAACCAGAATGGAATCGGTAGTACTCGTCGCGCTCGGACTCCGAGAGCATGCTGGCGTTGGCATCAACCGCGCGCTGGAACCCGGCCAGTTCTCTTATGACGGCACCCTCAAGCATCTCGTCACACGTCTGCAGATCGGCTAGCTCTGATTGCACTATCATCAGAGTCACGCCGCCGATGTACTCCCACGGCGTTGTGCGTAGGCCAAAGTCATCGGCCCCAGGTTCCTTCGGTCTGTCGCCCTGGTCCGGTCCAGCCGAGGAGCGAGGGGCAGCTTCGTGCATTGTGGGGTTCTATTACGCCCAGCAAGACCGCACCGGCGCAGAGTGGGCCGGGGCGGGAAGTAGTGGTTTAGGTCGCGTTGCTTGGTCCATGAAGTGAGCCGGGGCGGACAGGGTCTAGAGTTCGAGTCGTGTCATTTGGTCTGTGAGGTCCATTCTGATGTCTGGGGTCCGGTCTAGTCAGGGAGTCTGTCAGATTTGCACAGGTCTAAGGTCCAATTTCTGGACGCCGCGCGATTTTGGGCAGCGCCCTAGTTCCAGGGCCAACTGGTTCTCTGTCGGGCTCTAAGCGTATCCCCATCTGGTGTGATATAACAGAGTTGCACGTAGCACCCCATGGTGGCCACGCTGACGGCGGCCTTCTCAAGCGCTATCCTCCGGGGTGGCGAAATAGGCATCACCACGCCAGATGGACTGGTGGCGGGATCACTGAAGATAAGGAATTCTCCAGACGTGAAAGCGAACGAATCACGTTTGACCGTGACTAATTCCTGCCCGCTGTATCCGTACCGGTCATCCACGACCGAAACGTAGGCCCTGCCGCCTCGGACGCTGTAGTCGCCCTTCTCGTCGGCCAGCGCGAAGGCGACCCTGAATCCCATGCCATCGGGCTCAACGTAGAAGTTCTTGATGTAGTTCGGCCGAACCCCGCAGAAGTCGGGAGCCTTCAGCTCGGTTTGGACGCGGGCGTCCGCTTTCCTCTTGAACAAGACGGGTAAGTATCCGGTCAAGGACAATATAAGACCCGCCAGGGCGACGATGATCCACGCGCGCTGCCGACGCAGCAGCCGCTGAACCTCCGTTGCGACTTCGGTGGTCATTTGGCGGCGAACTGGACCAGAAGGAGTAACGGGGACAGACAGATGATTCCGAGGAGAAGTCCCAGGAAGGCGCGCAGGCGACTCCCCCGGTCTTCGGCTTGGCTGATAACGAGGGCGAGCACGGTCGAGGCGGAGAAAACTAACGGCAGGCCAAGAAGGGTCATTTGTACCTCCTGATTGCGTAAAGCACCTTCTCGATGATAGTCGGGGAACGGCCAGCGTCAAGAATAATCGGCGGGTAGGACGGGTTCGAACTGACGGGGAGTTTCGGGGACAGTATTTATCTCGGGGTAATTCGTGGACACAGTGCTTAACCCCAAATCAGTCAAGGCCGGGCGGGCTTCGGGATTATCCATCCGGCGAATACTACTTGCGCGGGTGCGGAAGTCAAGGCGGCGGCGCGCCCCGTGGGCGCGAGTTCCCAGTTTCCGGTTTGCAGTTTGCAGTTGGCGGGCATGGCGGGCGCGACGGACCGGCCCACAAACATGCCCACGATCATACCGACAATCATGCCGACAATCATATCGACGATCATACTGACGAACTTGGCGACCTTCATGCCGACGGTCATAGTGACAATTATGACGACAGTCATATCGTCAATCATGTTGACGGCCATAGCGACAATCGTGACGACAGTCATATCGACAGTCATGACGACAGCCTTAGTGACAATCATGCTGACTGCCATGGCGACGATCATGCTGACGGTCGTAGTGACAATCGTGCCAACAATCATGGCAACATTCATTCTGACAATCGAGCCCACGTACCAGCCCCCGGGCCACCCACCTGGGTGGAATACAACCAGAGTATGTCCGTTTTGGCGACTTCGGCATATGTACGCATGAAGACTGCAATAAAGGAGTTGCACATGGCTGTGAAAACGCTCAGGAAAGGTCTGAACCGCGAGACGCGGGCCTTGCTGGAGTACGTCCGCAGGGCCAGATTTGGGACGCCCCCATATTCCTGGCCTCTGTCAATGCTGGGCTGAATCCACTGTGCATCGGTTGTCAGGATTACCCCGAACAGGGTTGTGTCAGGCCGAATGTCGCCGGGGATCGACGACCGCCTGGCCGGGTGGGTATCGGATCCGGGCAAAGGTACTGCCAAAGAACGGAGGAAAGAGCTTGGCAGAGGCATTGCCAGAGAACTTGCCAAAGGCCTTGGGAAAGGCTTTGCCAGAGGCCTTGACGGAGACCTCGCCAATGAGCTTGGAAGAGACCTTGCCGGAGTCTCTGCCACGGAGCGGAGGAGAGACATTGCCAGAGACCTCGGCAGAGGCTTTACGAGAGACCTTGCCTGAGAGCGGGGCAAAGGCCTTGCCAGAGGCTTGACCAATGAGTTTGGGAGAGACCTTGCCGAAGGCCTCGGCTGAGGCTTTGCCAATGAGCCTGCCAAAGGCTTGGGGAGAGCCTCCCCCCAACGGGGGTGTCACTTCCAGGCAGCAGGGAATAGTGAGTTCACAGTTCAGGACTTACACAAGGAACTGAGACAACACGCTTGATAAGAATCCTTATCATGCGGAACGTATTCCGGGGCAGGATGCATGGCGAGGGCGCAGGTCATAAGCCCAAAGTGGAAATGGCAAAGGCTTGCACCGGCAATTCCTGGGACGAGACAGGCTGGCAGCCGTGACCGGAAGCAAAGTGCGGGCGGAGTTCCGCTGCCGGACCCCGTCCGCGCTGCAAGCGGCCTGGACGGGCTACCGGCCTCTGCGGATGCAGCCGGTTTGGTGTCGGATTCGGCGCGAGGGAGGCGATTTGACGCCGTATCCCGTTCGTGTATAGTCATCCATGGCCTCTGACGAGAGGCGGCGGGTGTGAAGGGAAGCGGGGAGTGTGAACCGAAGTGCCGCACCTGTCAGTCTTAACATAGTGCTGAGCGGACGGGCAGTTGCTGTTGCTCTGCATTACGCCCCCGGATGGGGGAGGCTGGAGAAGCAGTCGATTGCACGTGTTTGCTTGTGTACAGGAATCATGGCTTGGAGCAGACCCGCGCGCTTTCGGGGCGGGGAGCACGAACGCGCAGTGCGGACGGGGCGTACCGCATGGGCAACCGCGGCCGGCCCTGAGTATCAGGCATGTCCGTATCCATCAGGAGGTGACAGTGAGAGCGATGGTAGTTATTCTCTGTTTGGTATCGGCGAGCGTTCTTGCCGCGCTGCCGCAGGCGGTGCTTGAAGCTCCGCCGACCAACCCAAGGCATTTCCCGCAACAACTGAATAGCGCTGAGTACCGAATGAGCGCGCCGGGCCCGGCCTGGGCCAGCCTGGAACGGCTGAGCATCGAGGAACGGCTGAACTCCGACGTGCACATCGTGCCGCAGCAGTCGGTCAGCGAGGCGGCAGCGGCTGAGGTGCGCGCCATCGAGCAGCTCTGGAACTCGGGTCAGTACGACGCCGCGCTGGCGCGGTTTCGCAGGATCGGTGTGCTGGCTGATCCGTCCGGGTTCTTTGTCGGCGCCAACTGGCGTACGCCGATACCAACGACTGGAACCGACTGGGGCCCGAATATCCGCGTCGGCAACCGCGACAGCGCATACTGCACCGCTTTTGACCGGAATTACGTGAACGGCAACCTGCTGGTCAGCCTGCTGCGCCACGCCGGGGCACTGACCTGCATCGACACGTATCTTTCTACCGACGACGGGCAGTCCTGGTCGGAGACCTTTGACGGCAGTTGGGCCTCTCCGCCTTCCGACCTCGAGGGCGCATGCTGCAGTACCTATTTCTACGTCGCTTATCCATACCCGCCCATCAACCAGGTGCTCTGCCTGAAGTTCGATGCCGCGAACGGCCATTATATCCAGTTCCCGTCCGGAACCTGGGCCGACACCATGTTCCAGCCGGCGCCGGACACGGTGACCGAGATCGCGATGTGCGCGGCCGAGGAGCAGTGGCCCGGCATTCGCGTGTTCGCCTTCGGGCGAACGACCCGTGACAGCCTGCTCTACGCTTGGACCGACGGCACCGGCCAGCCGTGGCACCGGTTTCCCACGACCATCGGCTGGTGCAACGGCGGGATGATTGACTGTGTCGTCAATACCGGATACCCGACCGGCGGCAACTGGCTGTGGGCGTCGTTCATGTACAAACGCACCGCCGATACGCTCCATCCGGCATTTGCGTACCTGGATGATTCCACCGGCTCGTGGCATGCGAGCTGGATAAGCAATCTGCCGACCACGACCTCGCTCAACACGAGTATCGCCGCGTGGAAAGACACTGTCCTTGAGGCGTATACCCACCAAGGCGGCGGACGGTTCTACACCCAGGCCATTATCAGCCGAAATTCGGGCGGCAACTGGACGTACACGAGCGTGCCCGACACGCTGGCCGGCCGCGAGACGCCGGATGTCACCGGGACCCACGGCGGAGGATTCGCCCTGGCCCACCGTGAGTACGGTCCGGGTTCGGACCGTGCCATCATGTTTACCCACGCGTCCTATACAGGCTCTACATGGAGCGCGCAGGACACGGTGAGCGACCACGCGCCCACTTGGATTGAGCACCCGCGGATTCAGTGGGTTGCGCCCGGGACCTACGGCGTCGCTTACCTGTCGTGGGAATCTTCCGACTACAATTCGGTCTGGTTCAGCCGCAGCGACTGGACCGGCATTGCCGAGACGCGCCCGGCGCAGCCGACCCGGTTCGGGCTCCAGGCACAGGCAGTGCCGGGTGGGACGCGGCTCGCGTTCACCAACCCGGTTGCCGGGAACGTGTACTTGCGCGTGTTTGACGCGGCCGGCCGGATGGTCGAAAGCCGGAAGACGTTCCTTGGCGTCGGCGCGCAAACGCTTGGGTTCTCAAGTTCCACTGCGGGCATCTACTTTGCCGAGCTCGAGGCGGCGGGTCGCACCTCGGTGGCCAAGTTCTTTGTGACCAGGTAGTATAGCGAGCTCAGCCCGGACAAAGGCCCGGGTAGTAAGAGACGGCAGGTCTTGCGACCTGCCGTCTCCGTCGAATGGTACGGGTGCCGGTTCAACGACTCCGGTTGCGTCCGCGCGCCGGTGCGTCACAGGCACTTGTGCCGCGTGGTGTGGCGGAAGTCGTGGGTGATCCTGCGGCAGAGGCTGCGCGCGAGGTCGCCGTACGCCTTCTCCGGGTCTTCGGCGTTGAACGAGAAGCCGTGGCCGAACTTCTCCACGCCGGCAACCGTTCGCTCATCCCGGGCGGAGTTGTTCCAAAGCGTGGCGCCGGTCGCGGTCTCTACCAGCCGGGCGACAAGCCGGGCGTTGACCTTGGCCTCGAAGCTCGCATAGCCCGGACCAAAGGCGCAACTGGGGGTGGCTTCGGTTACGTCGAGCGTGCCGGTGAACACCGTGGTAAGGTTGTACTTCTCGCCGATGGCCTTGAACGCATCCGGGCCGAGGTGGGTCAGGCCGATAGCCTCGAGCACCGTCTTCTCGTCGCCCAGTTCGACAATCCTCAGGTCCTGGTCCTGGGTAATGGACTGGATGAACTTCTGGGTGACGAACTCACCGAGGTCGCCCTTGGTGTCGGACTTGAACTCGACGATACCGATGACCTCGCGCGGCTTCAGGTCGATAGCCGGCGGCACGTATACGCTCGCGCAGCCGCCGAAAAGCAGCACCGCGATGCAGACCAGAAGACCGGAATGGAACCGCCAAGAACGCCAAGACCGCCAAGCGGACGCGGAGCATTTCCGTCCGGACCCGCCTTTGTGACTTCGTGTCTTAGTGGTGGACTCCTGTTTCGGTTTGTGGGCGCAGACCGCAAACGGGATAGACCTCATCTCAGTTCTCCTTTAGGGCTTCTCTTCGACTGTTATCAGTTGGTCGAGCTTCACGTCCTTGAGCACGACCCTGCTATTCGGACCGAATCTTACCTCAACCGTGACCGGCGTGTCAACACGGCCGAACCCGAAGTGCTGGACCAGCGAGTTCTGGCTCATGGTCCCCTTGCCGCCCTCGACCTCCCGAATCTGTTGCGTCTTACCTTGGGTCACGATGACCCGCGCGCCGATGCCGGCCCGATTGAACACTTTCCCTATGGCGCGAACTTCCAGCCAATTGTTGCCGCTTCTTGTGTCGTTGCGGAAGAGCTTCACGCCGGAGCCGGACCCGACCACGAGGTCCTGGTCACCGTCGTTGTCGAAGTCGGCGAACGCGCAGCCCCAGCCGTTGAAGACGCGCGTGCCGGAGAGCCAGGTGGCCTCGGAGAAGGTGCGAGGGGTAAGGGGCGAGGGGCGACCTGAAGAGGGAGGAGGGAGGAGAGAGGAGGGAAAAGTGGGACCAGTGGCAAGCTGGTTGACATAGAGGAACGAGCGGCGGCCTTCGTAGATAGAGGTGATGTAGAGGTCGAGGTAACCGTCATTGTCAACGTCGGCCCAGGCTGGGTCGGAGTGGGTCTCTTCGTAGCGGATGCCGGAGGAGGCGCGGCGGTCAACGAAGAGGCGAGAGGCGAGAGGCGAGAGGCGAGAGGCGGATGTCAGGAGCGGGTTTTCGTAGAGCATGGAGCGGTTGGAGAACTCTATGTAGCGCGGGTGGGCAAGGTTGCCGCAAAACAGGTCAAGGTCGCCGTCGTTGTCGTAGTCGCCCCATTCCGAGCCGATGGTGTGGCCATAGTATCCGCTCGCCTCGTCGCCGGCTACGCCAAGTTGAGGGGCCTCGTTGGTGAACGTGGAGTCGTGGTTGTTCACCCAGAGAAGGTTCTCGCACAGGCGGTAGTTTGAGACGTAGCAGTCCTGGTACCCGTCGTTGTTGTAGTCGCCCCAGTTCACGCCACGGCCGGCGAGGTCAATGCCGTAGGGCGGGATGATGCCCGCCTTCTTGGTCACGTCGGCAAGGTAGCCGCGCTGGTTCTGGAAGAGCTGGTCAGGATAGTAGATGTGCTTCTCCCAGTTCTCGTAGTTGGCGCAGTAGAGGTCAACCCAGCCGTCGTTGTCGAAGTCGGCCCAGCCTGCGCCTTCGGTCGGAGAATCGCTGCCGGGTCCGCCGGCACGGTCGGACAGGTTCACGAATCGGCCCGAGTCGTTCTTGTAGAACCGGGCCCCGCCTTCGCCGGCAGCCACGTAGAGGTCGAGCCAGCCGTCGTTGTTGAAGTCGGCGAACAGCCCGCCTCGGCCTTTGGCGTCGGTCAACCCGGCCGAGTCGGTGACGTTGGTGAACCCGCGACCAGAGTCGTTGCGGAACAGGACGCAACCATTCAGGAGCAGGTCCTGATATCCGTCGTTGTTGTAGTCGCCCCAGGCGACTCGACTCTCGTGTCGGTCCTTGAGCCCGAAAGAGTCGGTTATATCCGTGTAGACCGGTCCGTCGTAGCCGAGTTGTGACCGTCCGAACCCAAGCTCCTGACGGTCAGTCATGGGCCGCAGGCGCTTGAGTCCGGAATCGGCACGCGGCGCCCAGTAGTTGCGGGAGTCCCCGACCTCGATTGCCTGAACATACGCAGCAAGCGCCGCACTCGTATCGGCCTCAGCCTCCTTGGTCTCGCCGAGCAGGCAGTAGAACGGCCCTGGTGTGGCTTCTTGCTGAGTGTCCCAACGGAACTCGCGGATCGCCTCGGTGATCGAACTCTCTGCCGGAGCCAGCTTGCCCTGCAGTTTCAGGGCCTCGGCAAGCGCAAGTAGGGCTGAACCTCGGAGTGGCGGGTACTCGATGTTCCACTGCTCCTGGGGTTTGTTCGGGCTCTTCTTTGCGTTCGGTTCGAGGCGGATGGCGGCTAGCGCATAGCGGGCTGCGGTTTCCGGGTCGAATCGGAGGCGGTTGAACAGAGCAGCAGCGTAGCGATAGCGGAACGGGTCGAGCGTGTCGTCAGCGACCATCTCAGCTGCGTCGGCGCGCAGTCCGGCCGTGTCTTTGAGCCCGAACCGGGAACTGAGCAGGAACATGTAGAATGTCTGACACCATTCGGTCTTCGGCAGCCGGGCAAGGAACCGGTGGATGAGGGGAATCTTGAGCGTGTCGTTGGTCCAGACCGGGTTGAGGGAATCGTAGAACATGTTGCCGGTCACCTCGTAGCCGCGCGGCGATTCGGGAAACTCCTGGGCCAGCATCCAAGCAGCAGTGCTGGCTTGGACGCTATCAGAGATTGCCAGACCGTCGTAGGCAACGGTCAACCTACGCCAGTAATTGGCTTGGACCTCCGCCACGGGTATGACGCTCCTGCGAAGAAAAAGAGCCGCCTCCGTGGCGATTTGCCTCTTCGTCGCCTCCAGTTTGACCGTGTCTTTCTCGTCGCGGCGGTACAGGGCGTTCCAGCGGCCGACAATCGCGGAGTCGTCATTAGGGTGGTGCTCCAGCACGCGGCTCCACCAGGCGAGGCTCGAGTCGAACTTGTGCCAGTGGTCATAGACTCTGGCGAGGTTGCGCATATCCTGAATGTCGGCCGAGTCGCGAAGCAGCCGGGTCTGGTAGTACTGAACGGCCGAGTCGTAGTCGCGCCGGGCCAGAAACGCGTGCAGGCCCGGCTGCGGAACCGCGGACGAGAGCAAAGAGAGAATGAGAAGAGTCGCAGTCAATGTTGCCTCCGGTCGGTTTAGTCCTTTGAAGTTAGGCAACACTGCCCGGAAGTCAAGCGCGGTTGTCCCTGTGTCCGAACGCGGGATGGCATGCTTGACTTTTGAGGGTAGTCGAATACCATTTCTCCGCACCAATGGCAACCGAATCACAGGACATCATCGGCTTGGTCAGGGCCGCCGAGGCCCAAGCGGCAGAGGCGGCGAAGCTGGCCGAAGAGGAACGACGCCAGGTTATCGCGCAGGCTGAGCAGCAGGCCGCGGCGACAGTCACAGAGGCGCGGGAGCGCTGTCGCCGGGAGTATGAGGCAGCGTTGGCCCAGGCGAAGACCGAGGCGGGGGAACTCCAGGTGCGATCCGGAAAGGACGCTGAAGCGGCGGCTACCGCCGCACAGGTAGTCCCCGAAGACCGGCTGGGCAAGGCCGTGGATCTGCTGGTCGATAACCTGCGCCAACAGTGGCAGTAGAGAAGGTCTCCCGCGTACTGGTCGCGGTCCATCAGAAGACCCGCGACCATTTCCTGAAGAAACTGCAGCGCCTCGGCGTGATGCACGTCACGCAGACTGAATCGGCCACCCCGGACAGCCGTCAGGCCGGGTCGGACAGCCGCCGAGTCATCCAGGCAATCGAGACCCTGACCCCGCGAGCGAAGAAGAAGAAGGGTAGTCACGGCCGAAGGCTGTTGTCGCGCAAAGAGTATGACGAGCTCGCGGAGAGCTATAGCCACGACTCGACGGTCGAGCGGTTGAGCAGTCTGACCCGCGAGCAGGCCGAACTCGAGTCCCGCGTCAAGGCGGTTGATGCCGACGTCCGGAGACTGGAACCCTGGGCCGGCCTCGCTCATCCACCCGCGGAGATGTACGGGCTGAAGGCAGTTACCGTTTCATTTGGTGAATTCCCGGGCAAAGAAGACTTCGAGGCTGCCCGGGACGCTCTTCGGGATGGCCCCGGCGCAATCGAGCTGGTCGGCCAGTCTGATGGCGAGGTCCGCGTGCTCGTCGCCGCAGTCCCGGAATCGGCAGACCAGGTCGGACGGACCCTCGCCGAGCACCGTTTCGAGGTCGTGGACCTGCGGAACGTGAAAGGCCTGCCGCGGGACGTGCTGACCGGCCTCGCGCGTGATACCGCCGCTGCCGAAGCGCGCCTGGCAGCAATTGCAGTCGAACTTGAGGAACTTAGTTCTGACCTGCCCGAGCTCAAGGTCGCGGCAGATGCTCTGACGAACAAGGAAGCAAGGCAGGCGACGGCCGCGTCCCTGACACGGACCGAGTCGGTGTCGCTGATCCACGGTTGGGTGCGAACCCGGGACATGGGACGCCTGGACAAGCTGGTCGCCGACAGCGGAGCCGCCGCAATGACCGAGGTCCAGCCCGCACCCGGCGAAGAACCGCCCGTGGCCCTGATTAATCGTCCGGTGTTCCGGCCGTTCGAGCTGGTCCTGGAGCTGTTCAGCCTGCCAACACCCACGGAACTCGACCCTACCTGGGTAATCGCCCCGTTCTTCGGCGTCTTCTTTGCGCTGTGTCTGACCGATGCCGGATACGGAATTGTCCTGACTGTTGTGACTTACCTCTTCATGCGGAAAATGGGCGTGGACAATAAGCTGCTCGGCATCATCCTGATTGGGGCGATTATCACGATCCCTGCGGGCGCGCTCGTCGGCGGTTGGTTCGGTGACATGCCGGACCGGCTCGGCGTCGGCTGGCTCCAGTTGTTCAAGAACAGGCTGATGTGGTTCGACCCGGTCAAGGACCCGATGAAGTTCTTCATATTGTCAATCGCGCTTGGATACCTGCAGATGATTGTGGGTATCGCCCTCGAGATTGCGGACTGCATCCGCGTCGGGAACTACGGTGACGCCCTGCTCGGGCAGTTGCCATGGTTCGTGGCTCTGAACGCGCTCACCGCCAGGGTGGTGCTGGCCAAGTCGCTGCCGGCGTGGGGCAGCGCGGTGCTGATAGTCCTGATTCTTGCGTCCGTCGCGGCAATCGTCGTGTTCACCAAGCGGAGCCGGCCGACGGCCCTGAGCCAGACGCTGTGGTTCACGCTGTTCCTCGCATTCCTGCTGTATATTGGTGCGAAGCTGCACTGGCTCCCGGCGGGATTTGCCCTGGCAAAGTGGGCGTTCTGGGCAGTGTTCCTCGGCATGTTCGGGCACGCGATTGCGAGCATTCTACGGACGCGCAAGTTCACGCCGGTGCCGGTCGCGTTGGGGCTTGCGACCGCGGTGGCGCTGGTGCTGTACTTCGCACGGATTCTGCCGGCAGTGGTTCCGAGCATTGTCGGCGTGCTCTTTTTTCTGCTGTCGCCTTCGAATGCGACCGTGCTCGCGAAGTTCCTGTGGGGCGGCTACGCACTTTACGGTGCGACCGGCTACATCGGAGTGGTCCTGTCTTACATCCGGCTGATGGCGCTCGGCATGTGTACCGGCGGGGTCGCGGTCGCCATCAACGTCATTGCATGGATGCTGCTGTCGGTGCCGGTCGTCGGGATCGGCGCGGCCATCATCGTGTTGATAGTCGGTCACACGTATAATATTGCCGTGAACGTACTCGGGGCCTTTGTCCATTCGCTCAGGCTTCAGTACGTCGAGTTCTTCCCCAGGTTCTATACCGGCGGCGGCGAACGGTTCACGCCGTTCCGCGAGGCTAACCAGTTCGTGAGCGTGAAGTGATGCATGTCGATTTTGTGGAGAGTGGGGCTGTTGAGAAACCCCACCTATGTCACCCTGAACGAAGTGAAGGGTCTTCTAACTCTCGTAGAATCATCATCGCGAAGATTCTTCGCTGCGCTCAGAATGACAAGAGGCGGCTTCTTCAACAGCCCGAGAGTCCCCGCTAACGTGAGATAATAAGGAGGCCTAGTGGTTGACCCGTTTGGTCTGACGATTGCCCTGCTCGGATGCGTGGCCGCGGCCGTGCTGGGCGGAATCGGTTCGGCGATGGGTATCCGGCTGGTGGCGACTGTCGCGTCCGGCGTGCTGGCTGAGGACCCCAAGAAGTTCGGCAGCCTGTTCATCCTGGTGGCGCTTCCCGGCACCCAGGGATTCTACGGGTTCCTCGGCGCGTTTCTGGCGATGATGAAGCTGGGCGTACTTGGGCAGCTTGTGCCGATTACGTTCTGGCAGGGCATTCAGATGTTCCTCGCCTGCCTGCCGGTCGGCATCGCCGGGCTCGTCACGGCGATCTGGCAGGGCAAGGTTTGCGCCGCGGGCGCCGAGTTGGTGGCCAAGCGTGCCTCGGAAGGCACCAAGGGCGTGATCTTCGGCGCGCTGGTTGAAACCTACGCGGTGCTCGGGCTGCTCGCTACCATCTTCCTGCAGATGGGCGTCAGAATCGGCCAGTGAACGATTGCCGCCGCTGATTCATGGGTACGAACGAGCTGGTTGAGAAGATCCGGGCCGACAGCCGCGAGCGGGTCGCCGGAATCAATGCCGAGCGTGACAAGAAAGTCGCGGAGACCCGCGCTCGGGCTGCGGCTGAGGTCGCCGTCGTCGAGTCGGAGAGCGAGGAGCGTTCGCGGCGTGAGTGCGGCGCGATACTCGAACGGGCCCGGGGCCGCGCCCGGCTGGAACAGCGCAACGCGGTCCTGGCTGCGCGCTGGCAGGTGCTGGACCTCGTGGCCCGGCGCGCCCAGGAGAAGATTCTTGCCGATCCAGGCTACGCCGACGCCATGGTTCAGTTGGTTAAGAAGTACGGACAACCTGACTCGGTGGTGCGGTTGTCCGAGGCTGATTCGCGCTCGTTCGGCGCCCGGCTGGGCAAGACGTTGGGCGAGCCCGCGCCTATTGCCGGGGGAGTCTTGATTCAGACCGGCAAAGAGGAACTCAGCTTCTCGCTGACCGAGAACCTGTCTGACTCACGGCAGGATCTGGCCCCGGACCTGTCACAAATCCTGTTCCCGACCTGAGTCCGCCCCCGCGGAAAGGGGACAGTAGAAGGCGGAGAGTCCCATGTTCGACTTTGCCATTTCCACTTTGTCATTTCCCCTTCTCCACTTTGTCATTCTCGACGGAAACCGTATCCGGCCTGAGGCTGTATCCAGTCAGGCTGTCTGCCTCCCTGAACCAGTCCGGTTCGACCACCCGGTTTGAGATCTCAACGACCCGCCGGTGCCTTGACCCCGCGTTGAACTCTTCGGCGAAGGCGACCGCGTTCGAGCGCGACCCGTTGTAGAACCGCCAGAACAGCGTCGAGACGATGATTGACGCGCTTACCCAGTCGTCCGCCTTGGCAGCCCAGACCGCTCCGGCCAGGGACCCGGCAGTGATGGCGAAGCCGAGCAGGCCGGTTACCGTGTGTCCTGCGTAGATTTCACCTGAACCGGGGATGAACGACGAGAGCACGGCTGCGGTGGTCGGGCTGCGGCGCGGTCCTTCCTTCGTTGCGCCGATTGTGCTCGCGACCTCAGGCCTGCCTGCCAGTTCATAGCTTTTCGCCGCCGATGCAATGTCCCCTTTCTGCAGACGCAGCCACCCGATTGCGGAATTGAGAGTGGCACGGCGAGTCGAATCACGCGTGAACACAAGGAGGTCGGAAAGCTCAAACTCGGCCAGGTCGTACCGGCGTCTACGCGCATAGAACCCGGCCAGTGCGGTCTGGGCCGGTTCGGATAGTCCGGGCTCCAGCCTGCCGGCCGTCCGCAGTTCCTCGGCGGCAGTCGGCAGGTCGTTATCCGCGCCCAGGCTCAGCCCCAGCTTCATCCGGATGAGCCCGGCCGTCAGGCTGCCCGAATCTGAGTGGTACAACGAGCTACGAAACTCGCGGGCCGCTTCGTGATTGAAACCGTGCTTGAGCAAAGAGTCACCCAAAGAGATTTCAGATTGCAGATTGCAGATTGCAGATTGACAGAGCAGAACCAGAAGGAAGGTCATCGAGGCAAAGGGGAGAGGGGAAGCGGCAAAGGGGAAAGTGGAAATGTCGAAGTCGGATTCGGACTTTGTGCTTTTCCTTTTCCGACCTGCCTAGTCATTACCACTTTCCACTTTCCACTTCCCCGTGTCCGGTACGGGCGAGACCGAGTCGAGCAGAGAGCGGTAGTCGGGTTCAAGCGGGAGCAGGTTGAACAGCGAATCGGCGCGTTGGACGTAGCGCCGCTCCTGGAACAGATTGTAGTCGCGAGCCGCAACGTTGGCGCCGTACACATTGCCCGCGTAGAACAGGGCAGTGATGACGCCGAAGATGGATACCTTGACGCCGGTGCGGTCGCGGTGGGGCAGGTCGGCCGCGTACCACCATGTCACAAGGCCGGTGCCTACTACCGTCAAGAATGAATACGCACCGTCTCCGGCTCGGCCGGAGTAGAGTTGTCCGGCGCCCGGGACGATGGCTGAAAGCAGGCTGCTTGCGAGCCGGGAACGGCGGCGGATGTCTCGGCCGTCCATGGTGGCAAGGTGCTGTGCCGGAAGAGCGCTCTGGAGGGTGCTGAGGACCGATGCGCCATCGGCGAACCGATGCTGCTTGAACAAGGTCCAGCCGGCAAGCGCTCGTGCCTGCTGGGCAAGCGGGGCCGACACGACTGAGTCGAGTGCCGCTCTGGCTTCGGGATATTCTGCCTCGGCGAACAGGGTCCGTCCGACTCCGTAGCGGCTGAACTCCAGGACCGGGGTCGTTCTCAGGTCCATGAATGCCCGGCGCGCCCCGGAGAAGTCCTCCGCGCGAAGATAGGATTCGCCTGCCATCAGGCCGGCGTAGCCGCTCAGCATTGGGGAACCGACGGTGAACCTGACTCTCAAGTACTCGGCTGCTGCCTGCGAGTATTCGCCGGATGAGTACAGGAAGTCGGCAAAGCTGAGGCTCGGGCCCGGCGGTGCGGGAGCGGTTGACGCCGGCAGGCGACGGGACATGACCGAAACGTCCGACGTTTCGGATCGTGTCCCAAGCCGCTCCGACTGAGCCGCGACCACCAGCCCGGGTTCATCGGTCCGGCTGCGCCACGCGATGTGGTTCTCGACCCGGTCCGGCATCCTGCCGTCGATGACCGGGCCGGTGTAGTAGGTATCGTAGTAGGACCAGGCAAACGTATTGCACCTCATCAGCCGGTCCGCGCCGATGAGCACACCCGGCAGGAATCCCTGTGTTCGGATTGCGGCTTTGGTGAATTGCGAACAGGTAGGGGAGAAGTTGCAGAGGTTCTGGCCCTGCAGCGGGGAGAGGACCAGCTTGTACCCGCCTATCATCCAATCGCCGCAGACCGACAGCGGGTCGTATCGGGCGACACACGCGCCGGCCAGCCAGAAGACGAGGAGAGCGGTTCTTACCAACACCGGTCAGTATAGCCTTGACTGGGAACGAGTCAAACCGGCAGAAGCTTGATTCTGCCTCATCCTCGGCTACACTCAGACGAATGAATGCCGCGTCCTCTCTGAACCTTAACCTTAGCCTTGACCTCAACCTCCTTGGGGGTCGTTAGTGCGCTGTCTAGTGACCGGGGCCGGCGGAATGCTGGGGACCGAACTGGTCGAGTTCCTGCGCCGCCAGAATGAAGATGTCGTCGGCTGGGACCTGCCCGGTCACGATGTCACCGACATCGAGAAGACAATCAACGGAATTCACCAGGTCGGCCCCGATGTCGTGTTTCATCTGGCCGCGCGGACTGACGTGGACGGGTGTGAAGATGACGTGGCCGGGGCAACCAGCGTCAATTTCCAGGGTACGTGGGCCGTTGCGCTCGGCGTCGAGGAACTGAGCCGCAAGCTCGTTTATGTCTCGACCGACTATGTCTTTGACGGCCGGTCGGGAAAGCCCTATCGCGAGGACGACACTGCCAATCCTCTGTCGGTCTACGGCCGGACGAAACTACTTGGCGAGAACGCAATCAGGCGAAGCTGCAAGCGGCACTTCATCGTGCGGTCAAGCTGGCTGTACGGCAAGCATGGCCGGAACTTCGTTGATACCATACGTAAGAAGTCCCGGGAAGTGCCCAGATTGGATGTAGTTAGCGACCAGATTGGGTCGCCGACCTATGCGCGCGACCTGTGCCGGCCGCTTTGGGAGTTGGCGCGCTCTAAGTATTTCGGCACCTACCACGTGACGAATTCGGGTCAGTGTTCCTGGTGCGAGCTTGCCTCGGAGGTCGTCAGGCTTACCGGGGCGCAGTGCGAGGTTGTGCCGATTGACACGGCGGCCGCGGCAAGACGCGCGCCCCGACCCGCATACTCGGTGCTGGAGAACCGCAACTTCAAGCATCGGTTCGGCAAAGTCCTGCGGCCGTGGCAGGAGGCGCTGAAAAGCTACATCACCGGGAATGACAAAGTCGCAAGTCAGAATGACAAATAGAGGACCCCGGCTTGCGGCGGATTGCATCATATTGGTCGGAGGCAAGGTGCTGCTGATTCACCGGCGGAACGAGCCGGTTGGCTGGGCTCTGCCGGGCGGATTCGTTGAGTATGGCGAGACCGTCGAGGTTGCGGTCAGGCGCGAGATGAAAGAGGAGACCGGGCTTGAACTCGACCAACTCAGGCAGTTCCGTGTCTATTCAGACCCGGGGCGGGATCCGCGCGGCCACACTGTATCGGTGGTGTTTGCTGCCCGGGGCATCGGTAACCCCGAAGCCGGAGATGATGCCGACCGGTATCGCCTGGTTGAACTGAACGACATCCCCGAGGCCGAATTGGTCTTCGACCACGCGCAGATACTGAGATACTTCAGGGATTCCGGCGCGGAAATCTAGGCCGGGTAGGCGTTAAGCTGGGTTGCCCACTTGCGCAGGGCTTCCATCCGCGTCCGGTCGTCTTCCGACAGAACCAGGGGCCGGCCGCGGCAGTCGATGATGACTCCGACCAATCCGCCTTCGACCTGGGCTTCGTGGGCCTTGCCCGCGCCGACGCCGACGTCGAATCCCCGTTCGGGGTTGATGAACGCCTTGGCCGATTCGCCGACGCCCAGCGGCAGGACCGCGACGTCGCCGAAATTCACCTGAGCTTCCATCTCTTTGCCGTCAGCCTTCACGACCTTGACGTGCACACACTTCGCACCGTCCTTGCCCGAGCCGACCGGGGCGATGCACGTGCCGAGGTGAATCAGGCAGTCTTTCTCAAAGACCTCGTACGCGGCTTCCGGGTGGACCTCGGTCAGCACGCCGAGATGCGGCATCATGAAGATTGAGTCAACGGTCAGCCGCGTCACGCCCTCAGGCTGGAACGCGTCCATCGTCATCATTGCCGACTGGACCCGGCGCGGGGCATGGGACAGCGCGCCGCCGGACCCGACCACGAGGTTTAAGTCCATCATGCTGACAAGGGTCTCGCCGGTGCGCGATTGGGCAAAGGCGTCGGAAATCGTCCGTTCCTGCTGCACGCCTTTGAGCCCGACAGCCATCGACATATGATGAAGCAGCGCCAGTCGCAGGGCCTCGCGCGCGATGGCCTGTTCGAGCTTCAAGTCTTCAAGGGTCGAGGGGATGGTGGTCGGGCGAATCATCTTGTTGCGGATGCGGTTGCGGACTTCGGCCGCGGACATCTCCATCGGCAGCCAGCGCATGATGTTCTTCTCGCCTGCTTCGGCGAGCACGTTGGAAATCGAGTACGACATGCCGAGGTTGGCCGAGACCGTCCGGTTGAACACACCCTGGAAGACACTGAACACGTCGGTCGTCGCGCCGCCGATGTCGACGCCGAGCACCGCGATTTTCTGGGACTTGCCGATGTTCTCGATCAGCAGCCCGACCGCGCCCGGCGTGGGCATGATGGGTACGTCGGTCCAATCCATCAGCTTCTTGTATCCCGGGGCATGGGCCATCACGTGCTCCATGAACAGGTCGTGGATCTTGTTGCGGGCGGGCCGTAGGTTCTCGCGTTCCAGCACCGGCCGGATGTTCTCGACTATCTCGAGGGCGCTCTTGTCCTTCAAGGTCTTGAGCACGAGCTCGCGGGCCTCGACGTTGCCGGCAAAGATGACCGGTAGGTTGTACCCGATTCCGAACCGGGGCTTGGGGTCGGCCGCCGCAATCAGCTCGGCGAGCTCGACGACGTGCGAGACGGTGCCGCCGTCAATTCCGCCGGACAAGAGAATCATGTCCGGCCGCAGGGTCCGGATACGCTCAATCTTTTCGTGGGGGAGGCGGCCGTCGTTTGAGGCGATGACGTCCATTACGATTGCGCCGGCCCCAAGGGCCGCGCGCGCCGCGCTTTCGCCACTCATCGTCAGCACCACGCCGGCGACCATCATCTGCAGGCCGCCGCCCGCCGAAGACGTCGAAATATAGACGTCGGTGCCTTCTTTGTCACCCTTCTTTGGCTTGATGATGGTTTCGCCGTCGAGCAGCTTGATGCCGGACAGTTCCTCGACTTCCATCACCGAGTTCAGTACGCCCCGCGTCACGTCTTCGAACGGCGCCTCGACCGTGGTCGGCGCTTCTCCGCGCGTGCTCAGACGGAACTCGGTGCCGCGCTTCTCGATCAGGATGGCCTTGGTGGTAGTCGAGCCGCAGTCGGTCGCCAGAATCCGGGTTATCTTATCCTTTGCTATCACGTTTTCCATCCTCCAGTCCGGGGATCAACATAGACGCCACGAAGACACGAAACGGAAGGGTGCGGAGACATGGTGGTTCGTTTCACCCGGCTGCCTGGTTTCGTGGCTTCTTGTTTCGGGGTTCGTCCTCCAGCCTTTCGATAATCTGTATCAAGGCCTCGACATTGGACCGCTCTTCGAGCAGTGCCGCCAGCTCGTCGTACTGATGGAACGGGAACAGTGAGGTTACTATCGGCTGGAAGAAGACCATCAGTTGCGAGCCGACGAAGGAGAGGGGCTTGCTTGATTCAAGCATCACGATGGCTACCGGGGTCAGCTTAAGGTCGACTACCTTCTGCGCAATCTTGGTGAGAATCTCCTCGCGCCGTTCCACCGAGATATCAGAGGCGAACATCTATCTGAGAGGAAGTGGTCGAGAGACCAAGTGATCGAGTGTTCGAGTGAAGGAGCTTTCTACGCAGGCGTTCTCCACTGGATCACTGGACCACTCGGTCACTTCGTTTCACTCCTCGGATAGCATACGTCGAGTTCGCGCGACGCCCGGGCCTCGTCCAACCGGCGCACCGGTGTCGTTACCGGGGCCTGGTGCAGCATGTCCGGGTGGGTCTTGGCTTCGTCCGCAATCTGCCGCATCGCGGCGATGAACCCGTCCAGCGATTCCCGCGACTCGGTTTCGGTTGGTTCAATCATCAGGGCCTCGGGCACAATCAGCGGGAAGTAGATAGTCGGCGCGTGCATACCGTAGTCGAGCAGCCGCTTGGCCACGTCCAGGGTCTTAATGCCGTACTGCTTCAGGTTCGTGCCCGAGAACACTACTTCGTGCAGGCACCTTTCTTTGTACGGCAGGTCATACACGCCATCGAGCCCGGCCCGGACGTAGTTGGCGTTCAGCACCGCGCACTCGGCCGCATCCCTCAGACCGGCGGCTCCCAGCATTCGGATGTAGGTATAGGCGCGCACGAGCACCGCGAACTGGCCGTGGAAACCCATCACCCGGCCGATAGAGTCGGGGCGGTCGAAGTCGAGGTAGAACGAGGATTCAAGGGGTCCAGGATTCGAGGATTCCAGTGCGTCACTTGACCCCTTGATTCCTTGATTCCTTGACTCCTTTCTTGTTACCACCGGCCTCGGCAGGAAGGGTTCAAGCGCCCGCGTCACTGCGACCGGGCCGGAGCCGGGGCCGCCGCCGCCATGCGGGGTCGAGAACGTCTTGTGCAGATTGATGTGCATCAGATCGAATCCCGCGTCCGCGGGCCGGTGGACGCCCATGTAGGCGTTCAGGTTCGCACCATCCAGGTAGACGAGCGAGCCCTGCTTATGCATGATATCGCAGATTCTTTTGGCTTCAGGCTCAAAGATGCCCAGCGTGTTCGGGTTCGTGACCATCAGGCAGGCGACGCAGTCCGAGCAGGCCCGCTCCAGTTCAGCCGGGTCTATCTCGCCCTTCTCGTTCGACTTGACCTGGACCGCCTTGAACCCGGAGAGCGTCACCGAGGCCGGGTTGGTCCCGTGCGCCGAGTCCGGCACGAGGACCACGTCCCGGGATTCCCCGCGCTTATCAAAGTACTTCCGCACCATCATGATGCCGGTGAGTTCGCCGTGCGCGCCCGCGGCCGGTTCGAGCGTCACCGCGTCGAACCCGGTAATCTCTTTAAGCATCTCGCCCAGTTCGTACATCAGGCGCAGCGCGCCTTGGGTCAGCGACTCGGGTTCGAGCGGGTGGAGGCCCGTGAACCCGGGCAGGCGGCACGTCAGCTCGTTGACCTTGGGGTTGTACTTCATCGTGCACGAACCGAGCGGGTAGAACCCCTTATCAACGTGGTGGTTCATGATGGAGAGCCGGGTGAAATGCCGGGCCACGTCAATCTCGCTTACTTCCGGCAGGTCGTTGTCTTTCCGGGCATTTTCACCGGCATCGGCCACGGGTACGTCAAGCGCGGGCAAGGACCACGCCTGCCGGCCCGGGCTTGAGAGTTCAAACAAGGTCTTCTCAGGCATCAGCGTTTCCTCGACGCCACGAAGCGGGCGACCGACCGGTCGTATGTGCGTTCGACATCAGGAGTGAAGTAGCAGGCCGGCAGCTCGTCGCTCGCGCGGTGAAAGGAGATACACTCGCAGCATTTGCCCTTGCGGCTGCAAGGCTCGTACGTGCAGGGGCAACTCTGCTTATTGACCTTGAGGTTGCACTCCATGGCTAGGCTGCGAACTCCTGTTTCAGGAATGCGCAGTAGGCGTCCATTTCGGCCTTCGTGCGTTTCTCGGTCACGGCTACGAGCAGGCGGTTCTTCCATTCCGGGTTGAACCGGTCGAGCGCGACCCCGGCCAGGATGCCGTGTTTCACTGCGGCTTCGACCACGCGGGCGGCAGGAACCGGGGTCCGGACGACGAACTCCTTGAAGAATGGGGCAGAGGTCTCGGTCTCAAACCCGCGCACCGCGGCGATGCCCTGGGCAAGGTAATGGGCCTTGGCCATGCTCTGCCGTGCGACTTCGGCGATGCCGGTCCGGCCCATGGTCGTGAGGTAGACGTTCGCGGCGAGCGCGCACAGGGCTTCGTTGGAGCAGATGTTGGAACTGGCCCGCTCGCGCCGGATGTGCTGCTCCCGCGTCTGGAGCGCGAGCACGAACCCGGTCTTGCCTTCGGTATCCACGGTCCGGGCGACAATCCGTCCGGGCAGGTTCCGGATAAACCTCTTCTTCGCGCTCATCAGGCCGAGATAGGGACCGCCGAAGCTCAAGGGAATCCCCAAGGGCTGGCCCTCACCGACCGCGATGTCGGCGTCATAGGCCCCGGGCGGCTCGAGCGCCCCAAGCGATATCGGGTCGGCGGAGACGACCAGCAGGGCGCCCGCCTTGTGCACAATCTCGCTTGCGCGCCTGACCGGTTCGAGGTTGCCAAAGAAGTTCGGATGCTGGACGATGAGCGCGGCCACGTCCGGCGTGCACATCTGGGTCAGCGCTTCGAGGTCAATCGTGTTGCCGGAAAGCGGGACGGTCTCAATCGGGATGTTCAGGCCGTGCGCATAGGTCCTCACCACCTCGACGTGGGCAGGATTGATGCTACCGGCAAGCAGTACCTTGGTCCGTCGGCTGATGTCCCTGGCCATGTGTGCCGACTCGGCCAGGGCTGAAGCGCAGTCGTACATCGAGGCGTTAGCGGCCTCCATGCCGTATAGCCGGCAGACAAGGGACTGGAACTCGTAGATGGCCTGCAGCGTGCCCTGGCTGACCTCGGCCTGGTATGGCGTGTAGGCGGTGTAGAACTCGGGCCGCGAGATGATGGTGTCCACGATTGCCGGGATGTAGTGGTCATATGCCCCGGCCCCGGCGAAGCATGCCAGCCGGTCACTGCCGGTGTTCTCCGCCGCGAGTTTTCCAAGCTCCCGGATTGCCTCCGGTTCGGAAAGTGGCTCGGGCAGGTCGAGCGGCTGGTTCAGACGGATGCCCGCGGGTATGCCCGCGAACAGCTCCTCGACCGAGCCGACGCCGATGCGCTCCAGCATCAGCTTGCGGTCTTCAGCGGTGTGGGGAGTGAAACGCATCCTGGGAAAGTACTAAGAACAAAGTAGAAATGACAAATGCCGGATTCCCGACTTTGTCATTGCCACTTGCCACTTTGTCATTTCCTCGGTTAGTGGTGCGCCGACCTGCCGGCCAGTTCCGCGTAAGCGGTGGCGTCGAGCAGGCCTGCGAGTTCGGTCGGGTCGGAGACCTTTATCTTCGCCATCCAACCTTCGCCGTACGGGTCCTTGTTCACATTCGCGGGCGAATCCTTCAGCGAGTCGTTGGCCGCGATGACCTGGCCGGAGACCGGCGAGTACAGGTCGGAGACCGCCTTCACGGCCTCAATCGTGCCAATCGGCTCATCGCGCTTGATGGTCTTGCCGACCGCGGTAATCTCCACGTAGACGATGTCCGACAATTCACCCTGGGCGAAGTCGGTAATGCCGAGGGTTGCGACGTCGCCTTCCAGCCTGAGCCATTCATGGGTCTTTGCGTATTTCAAATCGTCCGGGATGTTTGCCATCAATTCTCCTTACTTCCGGGAGCCAAGCTTGTAGAACGGCGGCTTCACGATTACCGCAGTCGCGCTGCGACCGCGGATGTCAATCTGTACTTCGGTGCCGGCCTTGGCGGACGCCCGCTTCACGTACCCGAGGGCGATTCCCTTGTTCAGCGAAGGGGAGAGCGTGCCGCTTGTCACCATGCCGACCGGCTGTCCCTGGGCAATAATCGGGTAATGGGGTCGGGCAATCGACCGGTCCTGCATCTCAAGACAGACCAGCCGGCGCGCGGGCTTCTCCGCCTCCACGCGCTTCAGCACGTCCGAACCGATGAACCCCTCCGGCTTGTCCAGCGCCACGACCCACCCCAGTCCGGCCTCAATCGGGTTCGTGGTCTTATCAATGTCGTTGCCATACAGCGCCATCTTCATTTCCATCCGCAGGGTGTCGCGCGCGCCCAGGCCGATCGGTTCGATGTCGAACTCCTTGCCGGCGGCGAATATCGCGTCCCAGACCTTGCCCGCAGCAGCGGCCGGAATGTAGACCTCAAACCCGTCCTCGCCCGTGTACCCGGTGCGCGAGACGAGCGCCTTCACGCCTGCCACCTCGCAGGACGCGGCCCAATAGAAGCCGATTGGGGAGAGCGGGATGGAACAGACTTTCTGCATCGTCGCCTCGGCCTTCGGGCCCTGGACCGCCAGTTGCGCGGTCGCATCGGTGACGTTGTCCATCTGGACGTCGCCGGACAGATGCTCGCGCAGCCAAGCCGTGTCCTTCTCGTTGTTCGCGCCGTTCACGACCAGCAGATAGTAGTCGGGGAGCCGGTAGACGACAAGGTCGTCGACAATACCGCCGTCCGGGTAGCAGAGCACCGAATACTGGGCCTGGTTGACCGCGAGCTTCGACGCATCGTTCGTGGTCACCCGGTTGATGAACGAAAGCGCGTCCTTGCCGCGGACTTCGATTCGGCCCATGTGGGAAACGTCGAACACGCCGACAGTTGTGCGCACGCGGAGGTGTTCAGGGATAATTCCGTGGAACTGGACCGGCAGGTCGTACCCGGCGAAATCGACCATTCTTCCGCCTGCCGCCAGATGCCGGTCATGGAACGGAGTCAGTTTAAGCATGGGCGGCTATCTTATCAGAAGCAGCATCAGAGTCAAGAACCGGAATCCGGGATGCGGGGTGAGACAGGGGTAGCTGCCAGGGTCCGGAGAGGATTATCCGCAGATTTCACAGATTACGCAGATTCTGGTTTGGGATTTGGGAATTCCCGCGCCCGGCGCGGGCGCAATCTGCAGATGAACCTCCGTTCGAACTCGTCCCTCGCAACCCGGCACTCGTAACTCTACTATCGGTAGAACCACCGCCAGTCGGCAAGCGGTGGCGTCTTCCGATACTGCCAACTGCAAACCGGGAATTGGGAACCTGTGCCCGCAGTGCGCGGCGGCTTGCGCTGACGGCAGGGGAGTCGTGCGGAGGCGGTCAGCCGACTACGTCAGGCGCGAGGGCGGCGGCAGGCGATATCCCGGCGGCGCGGGCGTCGTCGGTTTCGCGCCCAAGTGTTGCCGGACGGCGACTATGAGGTCGTCATAGGCCACGCCCCATTCGTCACGGTGGAAGTCGAGGTACGGCTGGGACGCGAGGAAGTCCGGTAACGTGCAGTCGTCAATTCTTGCCGGCAGCACCCGGACGCGTCGCCCGCCGAAACTTCTCATCACGACCGTTCTCAGCTCGTGCTGGACCCATCTCGACACGACTGAGACGGCAGAAATGACCGGGACGACGCAATCGACCGGTCGGGCTGCGTGCCCTATCCAACTAACGAGGAGCATGCCCGCCGACATGTCAACATCGTCAATCCACGGGGTGATTCGGTCCTGGCGCAGCGACGCGGTCAGCTTACTCGCAAACTCGTGGTCCGCGTAGTTGTACGGAATTACGATGTGAGGATGACCGGCGGGCTGGAGTGGATCCAAATGCTTCATGTTCGTTTCCCCTTTCGGGCAAAAGCGCTCGACCGCCCCGAAGGCCCTGGGGCTCTGCACCAGAAGCCTGCGTCCGGCCGATTGCAGTTCGCCATCTGACACCCTATCCGCTCACATGGTAGCGGACGGCCCCGCTCGTGTCAAATGGACGGGATGGACGACCGACGGCTGACCACCGACAGGCCGTGGTTCATCATAATGAACCGCGTGACATGGGCTCGCGCCGTTGGCGCGACGGCAGGGGAGAGGTCGTCCGCAATCTGCAATCTACAACCTGCAATCTGAAATGCTGTGGGTGGCCGGGCGGGATCGCGTGACCGCTGCTGAATTACCCTTGATATGCTTCGGGTCAGAAACTTGGGAGTGCCCGTCCCAGGAACCGGGATAGGAGTTCAGCACCGCAGCCGGGTTGCGGGTTACGAACTTCGAGCTCCGCTCGGCATCTTTGCTTTCACTTTGTCATTTCCCCTTTCCCCTTCCCATCTTGGCGTCCTTGGCGGTTCTATGTCGGTCTTCGGGTCCGTCATTCCCCTAGTGCCCGAGGTCGTGCTTGAGCTGTTCGAACTGCTCCTTGCTGATTTCTCCCCTGGCATAGCGCCGCCGGGCGATTTCCAGCGCGTCCGGTTCGTGCGACGATCCTCCGGGACTGCGCCCAGACGATGCGCGCACCGCCCATACAACGAGCGCGACTACGCCGGCGATGATCAGCAACCAGAGCAGGAATCCTACTCCCATCATAGCCGTTCCTCCAAATCCATTGGTCCATCCATGATGCCACATTACGCTACCTCCGTTCTGAACTCGCTGCGCACGCGGTGCAGTGTGCGACCGGCGCACCTGAGCCGATGACGCGCAGCACCCGCGCTCTGTCACTCAAGCCGCCTCTCATCCTCCGCCTGACCAGTATGGCCGCGACAATCCCGAGCACTAGCCCGGCGGCAATGCCGAGACCCGCACCGGCGTCACCCCACATCATGCCGCCGACTACTGCTCCCGCTACCGGCAGCGCCAGGGCCGGCCAGATGGGCGCGAGCAGCGCCGACAGGCCACGCCGCTCCGGAACCAGGACTTCCACGCGGTCGCCGCTGTGCACTTCTACTCCACTGATCGCCTCCACCTGCTGGTCGGGGTCAGGCGCGGTTCCCGGCCTGCAGCAAGGGGCTGGCGCCACATCCGTACTCGCCGTGCTCGCTTCAGGGTAGAACTCTACCCGGGCACGATTCTTCATCACCGATAGCACAGTACCTATTCGCTTAACCATATCTTCTCCTACACTTCATTAGACGGCCGGTTGCGCAAGACGGTTCCGCTGCGGCATGGGCACTACGCACAAATGGACTCGCGTGCAGAATGAGCAGAAGTCGGCCGGGTGACGGCCTATGGCTCGCGGTTCATGATGCTCTGCCGCAGGCAGGTGCCGTCCGACGGCTCAACCACGCGGCTTGGGCTTGCGGCTTAGGGTGGGTTTCACCCCAACGCGGCGACAGGCGTACGTGTTCTCGTCATTCGTCATTACGACTTCGGACTTGCGTCCTCGCTGATGGGGTTTGGGGTGAAACGCTGCGGCGCAGTCGCGAATGGCGGGCGGAATCTGCCTAGATGTCCCGAAGCTTCCCGAAACAGGGTGCCTGTCCTTAGTTCCTACCATTGACGCGCTTCGGATTAGAAATCGGGGAAGTGTCCCATGTGCGCTAACTTAGCGCCAGCATTCGGAGTTGGCCTTGTCTGCGCCGGCGCGGCTCGGCAACGTGCCGAGCGATGTCTCGCCAGTGCCGGATACACTGCACCAGC
>Ga0265595_1000294_pt1 | contig 47623 bp, 50 predicted proteins | sample saktaG_15_FD_190148 | JGI IMG/M metagenome (GOLD analysis project Ga0265595, IMG submission 190148) | Saline water microbial communities from Sakinaw Lake, British Columbia, Canada - sak_2013_06_06_50m | ecosystem: Environmental > Aquatic > Non-marine Saline and Alkaline > Saline ...
GCCCCAGATTGGAGGAATTGTCGCCGCCAATCAAGGCGCCAATTATTCTCAAATTTTAAAATATTATTATACTGGCATTGATTTAACAAAAATTTATTAAAAAAATCCTGATTATTTAAAATAAAAGAAATCCAGCGGGCTAAAACGCCCGCTGGTTTTTAATTTTTATCCCCACCTATACATACTGGTGGGAAATATTTTTGCACTTTACGCAGTGCCGACAAGCCGGCACTTCCTCCAGTCTCGCCAAGGGAATTGGTTCCCCGCACTCAAGGCAAGTTCCATACTCCCCTGGGTTTTCAAGGAAAATCCCTTTTACTTCTTTCAATTTCCGCAAATATTTTGCGGATCTTGAAAGAAGTTGTTCTCCAATTGTCCGGGACTCCTGATTCGAGCCCCCTTCGCCGAGACGGGGGTCTTTGTAATTCCCGTCTCCATCGCCGTCACAAAGCTCGGAAAAATTCCGAGACTCAATGGCGACATCAAATGTCACTCGGCTAATCGCCTGGTCAAAAAAACCGGCGATCAACCAAATTCTTTTCTCACACCCTCGCAACTTTTGTTGCTCGGATGAAGAAAAATTCTTTAATTGAGGAAAAGTTTTAGTTCCTTCAATTATTTTAGAATCCAGATCCAGAAGAATTCTTTCCCTGCATTCTTGGCAAGGAACACTGGAAGAAGTACAAGTACAAGTCATTAAAACCACCTTTTTGAAAATTTCTTAAACCAAATTGTAAGAATCTATTTATAGATTAAACAATTTTTTTTCAAAAGTCAATATCTATTTAAAAAATTAGCTTGTAATTGTCCTCCTCTCAATTAACCCATAGAGATTTAGGAGCCCTGCTTCCGAACTTTTAATTTTAGTTAATAGTTGGTAAATTTTAATGTTTTCCCCAATAAAAGATTGACGAAAAAATGGATTGAAAGGATATCTCTGGAACTCATTCCTGAGTTACAGGAAAAAATTACAACCGTTTCACAACGATCGTAATCGTAGTGGAAAACTATTAAAGGCGTCTAATTGGGCGCCTTTAAACTTGATTTTTTTATATTTTTAGATAAAATGATAAGAAGAACGGGGCGTAGTGTAACGGCTAACATGCTTGCTTTGGGAGCAAGTGACTCCGGGTTCGAATCCCGGCGCCCCGACCAAAGAAAACCTAACGAATTTTGTAAAAAGTTATCCACAGGCAAACTATTAACAAAATACTCAAAACGCTTTAATATAAAAATATTAACATCGACGGGAAAAACCCGTCAAAAAAAAGGAGGCCACTGTGAAAAACAATGCCGTCACTCAGAACCGTCAAGAAGCCACCGTAAAAAGATCGCCCCGGATGAATAACTCCTAATAAATTCAGCAGGGGAAGTTTATCCAAGGCCACGGCTTTGAACAAATAAAAGGGAGACGATGTCTCCCTTTTAACCATTTTAAAATATAAAATTAAATTATAACAAAAACAGATTTATCAAAATCTGCTTTTTATTATTTTAAAAACCTATTCATATCTCAAAGCTTCAATCGGGCTTTTCAAAGAAGCTTTTTTGGCTGGATAAAGGCCAAAAACCACCCCGATAAAGCTGGCGACTCCCAAGCCTAAAAAAATTGCTGGAAAAGATATAGAAAATTGCCAATTTTGACTTACCTGACTAGATAAAATCAAAGAAGTTAAATATGACAAGCCGATTCCCAAGCCTATGCCAATTAATCCGCCAATTACGGTTAAAATTATTGCCTCGATTAAAAAATAAATTAAAATATCTTTCTTTTTAGCGCCCAAAGCTTTTCTTAAACCAATTTCTCTGGTTTTTTCTGTTACTGCCACCAACATAATATTCATAATACCCACTCCGCCAACCACCAAAGAAATCGCCGCAACTGAAGTTAATAAAATTGTAAGAACGCCGGTAATTAAACTGATGGTGTTAATCATTTCTTCTGAAGTAGTAATATGAAAATCATCTTCTTCCGGATTGTCAATATTGTGTAAATCTCTTAAAGTCAATTTAATATCCGCTACCATATTAGAAACCGATTCCTCATCTTTTGCCATAACATGAATTTCCTGATAATAATCAATTCCAAGCAGATATTTCTGCGCGGTTGAATAAGGAATAACCACGAATTTATCAATGTCCATAAAAGAAGAAACCTGCCCTTTAGACGGTAAAATTCCCACAACCCGGAAATACTTATCTTTAATTTTGATTTTTTCTCCCAATGCCTCGCCAGAACCAAAAAGATCTTCTTTAACTTTTGCGCCAATTACGGCTACCGCGGCTAAAGATTTAATGTCGTCCTCATTAAAATATTGCCCTTGTTCCGGATAAATGTTATATAGTTTAGCCATCCAATCCGCAGTCCACCCCAAAATAGTCGGTTTATATGTTTCTCCGCGATAAGAAACACTCCCCGGAACCATTAAAGACGGGGTAATATCTTTTAAATCAGGCACATTATTTTTATTTTTTAAAGCTCGAATATCCCGCTCTTTTAAAGAATCGTTGAATAATGTTTCCGCCATATCTTGCGGACCATTAAATTCTTTGCCTGGATTTATTTGAACAAAATTTCCACCCAAGGACTTTATTTCGTTTAAAATCAGGCCTTCAGCTGACTGGCCAATAGACATAATTAAAATAATAGAAGTGATGCCGATAACAATGCCAAGAATAGTTAAAAAAGAACGAGATTTATTCGTTTTTAGGGCGACAAGAACGCTTTTGATAGCGTATTTTATTTTCATATTTTGTTTATTTTAATAACCCGTCTTTGGCAAAACGGCGATTAATTACTTTTTCATCGCTTTCAATCAAACCGTCTCTTAATTTAATGATTCTTTTAGCCATTTCTGAAGTATATTTTTCATGAGTCACCATAATAACTGTATGTCCTTGCTCATTAAGAGTTTGGATAATATCCATTATCGCTTGACCTGATTTGGAATCCAAATTTCCAGTCGGTTCATCAGCAAAAATAACATCCGGCTCATTTACTAAAGCCCGGGCAATCGCCACTCTTTGTTTTTCCCCGCCGGAAAGCTGAGAACGATCATGTTTTAAACGGTGGGAAAGGTCTACCATTTCAATCGCTTTTTTCGCTTTTTCATTCCAAAGTGATTCTTTAACCCGAGAATAATAAAGAGGAAGCTTAACATTTTCTAAAACATTAGTGCGGGGAAGTAAATTAAAATTTTGAAAAATAAAACCCATTTTTTCATTTCTGATTAGAGCTAATTCGTCATCGCTATATTGATTCATTGATTTTCCTTGAAAAAAATATTCTCCAGCAGTTGGCCTATCTAAAAATCCTAAAATATGAAGCAAAGTTGATTTGCCAGAGCCTGATGGACCCATAATCGCTACAAATTCGCCCTGTTCAATAGTAAAGGAATCTCCTTTCAGGGCTGGAGTTTTAACTTCATCTTCTCCATAAACTTTTTCTACTTTTTCAATTTGAATTAAAGACATATAACTTATGGCATAATTATTTTATCTCCGACCTGTAGACCACCTAATACTTCTATTTTCCCTTCTGAACCCTTTAATCCAGTTTTAATTTCTCGTTCCTCAACAATTTCTTTTTTCTTTTGCTGAATAAGAACTTTTACCGTATTTTTACTATCCTTTTCATAAATTGTTCGGCTGGGGATAATTAAAATATCTTTTTTTTCAGCGGTAATAATATTCATATCCGCGGTCATTCCTGACTTAATTCTTTCGTCCTGTTCTATAAATTTAGCCGTAATTTTGTAAGTCGCGACTCCTTCAATAATCTTTTCCGCTGGATCAATACTGAAAATTTCCGCTTTAAAAATTGTTTCATTATCATAGGCATCTAAAGTGACTTGGATTTGGTTGGTCTTTTTTATTTTTGCAATGTCCGCTTCTGGAACATTAGCTTTTAATTCAAATTTATCTTGAGAAATTACTGAAACCACTAAACTATTTAAAGAAATAATTTCTCCCACCTTGGCGTTTTGCGCCGTAACAATCCCTTTAATCGGCGATTTTAAAATATTTTTTGCCAATTGGGCATAAATATTATCTATCTCCGCTTCTGCTTGTTTAACTTTTGATTCTTGAACTTCAATATTTAACCGCGCTTGTTTAACCTTTGATTCTTGGGCAATGATTTGTTCCACAGTCGCGCCAGATTTTTTTAAAGCCAATTGATCTTGATAAACTTTTAACGAATTTTCTGCCTCGTTAATCTTATTCTGCGCTGTGACAATATTATTTTGATTAGTTATTTTTTGTGAACTAATTAATTGTTTTTGACTATTAATATTGGAAATTGCTGTATTTAAATTTGTCCGAGCAAGATTGATGTTTGTTTTATAAACACTCAAGTCTGTGGCGGAAACATTAACCGCTGAGTTTATCGCCTCAGTAATTAAATTAAGAAAATCTCGAGCAGATGACAAATTTTTTTCTCCGCTTATTAGCGCTTGATCCAAATTATCATAACTTAAAGAAGAAATGGTTTCAACTTCTGCCTTAAAAGTCGCCAAATTCGCACCCATTTTAACTCGGCCTATTTCTGAATTTATCTTTGCCTGTGAATTAGCGGTTGAAAAACTCAACAAAGGATTTAAAGATGTATCATTAACAAACAAATCGTCAATTTGCTTATTAATCGCATCATCTAATTTAAAATAACCATCATTTAAAATATCTCCCACATCATCATAAAGATTTTCCAAATCGCTTTCCGCTTTTTCTTTGATATTTTCCAAGTTTACAAAGGTGTCGTTTAGAGTTTTTTGTGCGTTACTAACCATAGTTTCTGCTAATTGAATTTCTTCTAGTTTGGCTCCTTTTTCTAACTCAGATAAATTCGCTTCTTCGTTTTCCAAAGCTGCTTGATATTGTTTTAAACTGGCGCGAGCGCTTTCCAAAGAAGCTTGAGCTTGATTTAATTGAGCGTCCAAATCGTGGCTATCTAAAGAAACTAAAATTTGTCCTGACTCCACCCGATCATTAATGCCAACTAAAACTTCAACGATTCGCCCGCTTTTTTCAAAAGACAAATCAACGCTTTCTACTGGTTCCACTCGACCGACTACATCAACTTCTTGAATTAAATCGCCGTTTTCCGCTAAAACGAATTTATATTCTTCTTTGTTTTTTCCTCTTGAAATAAAAATAACCAAAATAATAACAAAAACAATCAAAGCAATGTAAAAATATTTTTTCTTTTTTGATTTTTTAGTTTTTTCTTGTTCCATAGTATTTTTATATTTTTCATTTTAGGCTTTAATTGTAGCTTTTTTAAACGAAATCGTCAAGAAAACTTCACAAAAAACAAATTTTATGTATAATTATCATTAGATCCTCCTCTGAAGCAAAGAGCGGGATTCGTATAATGGTAATATGCCACCCTTCCAAGGTGGAGACGCCGGTCCGATTCCGGTATCCCGCTCTTTGCTCCTGAGAAAAAATAAATTTTTAAATTATAAATAAGAATATCCGCGTAAATGGCGGATATTCTTTATATTCACTTTTTATTCTTCTATTCTACAACCAACCTAAAAACATTGCCAAACCAAGAAGTAAAATTATTGTTCCAGCAACTAAATGTAAATATTTTATATTTTTATCCTTCCAGCCGGAAATATTTTCAATCTTACTAACTCCAAAATAAATAATACCGACAATTATCAACATGGGAAGAACAAAAACCAAATTATAAAGCAATAACCAAGGTAATGCTTTTAATAAATCAAAAGCGCATAAAATCCCGCCACAGATAACATAAGGTCCAATTGTACAAGGCAAAAGAAAAACTGTCACAAAAAGTCCCACAATAAACACTCCTTTGGGAGAAGTAGCGCGAGAAATCATTTTTTTTACTTTTGGCCTTAAAAACATGGGCATTTCCGTTCCCATTCTCCCGGGACGATATTTTATAAAATCTCTAATATTTAAAATTCCCAAAACCGTTGCTAAAACTCCCAAAATTTTGTAAAGCCAAATACGAACCGATGCCAAGGCTTGAATTAATTTAAATAATCTAATAATAACCAATCCATAAAAAAGGTACATTAAAAAAATTGAAAGGATAAAGGCCATCCCCGCCAAAAGGATTTTTTTCTTGTCTTTCGGGTTATAGGTTAGAATTGTGATTAACATTAAAATTAATACCGCAAAAGCGCATGGATTAACCGCATCCACCGCTGCTAAAGAAATAATTTTAAACAAAGTTAATCCCGATCCCTCTTGATAATTATTGACTGAATTATTTTCCGTTGGCTCGTTGTCTTGACCCGTTTCTGTAATAAACCCATTCAAATCACTGTCCCTCCATTGAAAAATCCAACCCATTGTTTCTATGGCATGATCAAATTCCAAAGATTTTCCAGACAGGGCTACCTTAATTGGTTTAATTGATTTTAAATCGTCTCTTATTTTTAAAAATTCATTTAAATTTTCGCTTAATAATTGTTTTAACAATTTATTGTCTCCACCAGTTCCGGTTTTAATTAAAATTCGATTCTGGCGCCAAATTTTCGGTTTGCCAGGTAAAGAAGCCAAATCTAAATCATTAAAAAAAACCTCTTGTCCGTTAGTTAAAGCGCACTGTTTGTTGTGGTTTTGATTTAAAAAGTTTTCTAAATTATCAATAATTGTTTTGTCGCCAACCAAATTATCTTCTTTATTGAAAATTATTTTCGGAATACCCAAGTTGACACCAAAGTTTTGACTTACTTGATAATTTAATGGCCCATTTTCAACTTGCTGAGCAATTTCATATTCAATAACGACTAAATTGGGGTATTTCTGTAAAGTTTGTTCAAAAATTATCGGATCTGAATTAGCGCAATGAGGACAACCTACCGCTGTAAAATAAGTCAGGCAATCAAACTCTTGAGCTAAAACTGGAGATTGGATCAGAAAAAAAACAGCGCAAATTAATCCCAAAAATAAAATATTTTTTTTACTTAAAAAGATTTTTTTTATCTTCATATTTCATATTTTATGTTTAAATTAAAAATAAAAATTTATTTTTAATTAATTTTGAATAAATTATTACTTTATCATAACATAATTTTAAAATTTTTAAAATCCCCTTTATTAAGCGCTAATTTGCGTCAAATCTTGCCAAAAATTTTTAATTTGATACAATAAAAACATTGGCCGAGGTAGCTCAGTGGTAGAGCAAATGGCTGAAAACCATTGTGTCGGCAGTCCGATTCTGCCCCTCGGCATTTTAAAAATTAATTTGATTTCCCTATTTTTTTGAAATGGGCACTGAGGGATTCGAACCCCCGACCTGCTGGATGTAAACCAGACGCGCTACCACTGCGCCAAGTGCCCCAATAAAATAAAATATTACCAACTAAACGATCAAAGATAAATCTTCATTAATTACCATCGGCGACATTCCCAAAATTTCTTCTTTATAAGATATTTCTGGAATGGGGTGAAAAAGAAAAATCTTTTTGTTACAATAAAACGCTATTCCTATTTCTAAAAAAGTATTGCCGCCAATATAATTAAGGATGCCATTTTTGTCATTATTTAAAACCAAAATTGCATCTGCCCATTTTACTTTTTTAAAATGGTCCTTTATTGCCTGTTCTTTTCTGTCCCAAATCCATTTTATCGTTTCATCGCTTTTTTTTCTTATACTGTAAAACTCTTTAACCGACATTTTTTCTCCACTTCCGTCGATAATTTCTAAAGGAGGTATTTCAACCTCATGTCCTAGATTCTCTAATTTATTTTTTAATATTTGCATTTCATCGATAAATGCAATGCTTCCGCAAATTGTGATTTTCATGGTTAAATTATATTTAATTTTTTAAACCATTCATACCAAACTGGTTCTATTCCTGGAGAATTTTCCCAGTCGCCTTGTTGAATATCTCCACTGAGATATTTTTCTGTTTTAATACTAAGTAAAAGTAAATCCGACTTTGAATAAAAACCCGCTTGTTTTGTCTCATCTTCACTTCTCTTAATATCGCCAGTCGCCTCAATTTCAAAAATTTTCCAATAGTGCCAAGTCCCGTTTTCGCGACGACAAGGATTATTTTTTCGACCCTCAATCAAAAGTTTAAAATCTTTTGTTTTTAATCCAACCTCTTCCTCTAATTCTCTTTTTGCTGATTCCTCAAAAAAATCATCTCCGTCAATATGTCCGGCTGGGGGCGCGAATCCAAATGGCGGCTTTTTCCGTTCTATAAGCAAAATCTTATTATCCCTCCACACTAACATTCCTACGCTTTTATGATCGCAAATTTTAGGCATAATCAATTTATTAATTTATAATATGCGAATTTAAAAAATTTTTCATTAAGAGAATAAAAATATTTTTAATTTAATAAATTTTTTCCTAAAATATTCATCATTTCCCCTATTACTTCAAGCGGAATTCCTTTTATAAAATTATTATAACTCCCCTCGATTCGCTTTACAAACGTTGAACTATAATTTCCCAGCGGATCATATCCCAAGGCATAAGTATTAAAAAATTTATCTTGATCTAAATAAAATTCAATTTCTTTCTCTAATAAATCTCGTAGGAAAACTTCTGTTTTCACTACTCTTGAAACCGTTTCTCTGTTAATAGTATTTATAATATGAACCCCTGTATAAAATTGATGATTATTGCCAGACAAAATGGTTAATCTTTGAAACGCCTCTTCCTTTGATTTCGGTTTTTCAAGAATTTTATTACCATAATATCCAACAGAATCCATTCCTATTACAATCGCATCTTTATAATTTTGAGCAACCGCTTCTGCTTTTAATTTTGATAATTCTTTGACTAATTCTTCTGGTTTATCGCGATTTATTTTTGATTCATCTACGTTACTCCCTTCTAAAATAAAATCGACGCCTAAGGATTTGAAGGCCTCTTTTCTAGATGGAGATGTTGTTGCTAAAATTATTTTAGTCATATTAAAAACTTTTAGCCATTTTAAAAAATTTTTTTACCTTATCAATATCTTTTTCGTGACTATTAATTTTATCTGTTTTTGTTGTATTTTGTAAAATATTCATCAATTTCATCTCTTAATTCAATACCTACTCTCTCAAAACAATCAAGTAAATCCTTATAAGTATTGTTACCTCCAAGAAAATCCCAAAATTCATCAGCAACTTTAAGCTCATTTTCTAAATTAAGCATTCCTCACATCGTCCAGCGAGTATATGGTTCTGGTTCGTACGGGTTATATGGAATAGCTATAAATGTATTTATTTCCGCATTTGGTTTTGCTGTCTTTATGTCAAAAAGATAACAAGTGCCTTCATTTGATTCAAACATTAAATCTACCCTTATCAACCATTTAATTAGAATAATTTTTTGATTTTCTTAATAGTTAATTCAGAAAAATACACACCATCATCTTTCAGAACCCTACTAAAAGATTCCCAAATAGGACCAATTGAATCTATAAGCACACCGTCCATATCAAAAATAATTGCTTTCAACATAAAAAATTAAAAAATTACCAAATATATAAATTCGATTCTTATAATTGAGCATAACCCTCGTTATACGAGGGTAGGGAGCGATAACGACGAAAGCGCAGCGTCCCTTTGAGTTCCAAATGTGCGCGCTATTCCACTATTTTTGTTTCCCCGTCAACAACTAATAATGCTTGTTCGTCAGTTAAAGGTACAACTTCATATTGTGACTTTTTCTTAAAATCATCAATGATTGTCTTTTCTTCATCTTTATAATGAGGGGAAACAATAACATCAGTTAAATTTAATCCAGTTAAATCAGTTAAATTAACATCATTCTCGTCAAAGGGGCTTGCAATATTAATATTTGGGCAAACCAAAATACTTCCAGCACTTACACCAAAGTAAAGTTTATCAGTTTTTGCAAATTCAATAATAACTTTATCAAAGCCAGTTTCTCTAACTTTTTTCAATAAATAAAAAGTGTTTCCACCGCAAATATAAATAACATCAAAATCTTCAACTTCATCAAATGAAACAAGTTTATCTAAATTCAGAGTTTTGATGTTATTTTCAAGAATACCTAAATCAAGAAGCTCTTTTTTAGATTCATCAACATATTTTAATTCTTCATCAGTTCTTGATGCGGTAGGAACAAAAATAATTTTGATTTGAGAAACTGGCTTATCAATTATTTGCAAAAACTGATTCGTGATATTTTGGTTTGCAAGCCCCGTAGATGTTAAAAGCAATTTTGTCATAGTCATATAAATTTAACTGATGTATATAAAACTTTGGAAGCGCATATTTGGAATTTCATTTAACGTTTGCGTGTATGCGATGTTTTTGCCCGCTTCTTTATTATATTCCAATAAAAGAAAAGGGCAAAAATATGGGTTGAAGAAATTTTTTACTCCTTATTAAATCAAAATGAAAAATTTCTGAACCGTATACACGCTGTTATGTGATGTTATTTAAATTTTTTTATTGTATCGTTCCCTCCATTTTTTGTATTCTTCCAGTTCTTGTTCATTTAAAACCCGACGAGCAATTTCCATTTCATACTCGACTGCTTCTTCATGGGATCCGGAATCATGCTCTTTTAATTCATGCGCGACAAGAATAGGTTTATATTTTTCGGGGATACCTCTCCATACACCGACAAAATATGCCTCGTAAATTCCTTCATAACGTGCCATTGGGTCAAAAATTGGATGCATGGTTCCTTCTGCAGGATTTTCTTCGTTAATTTCATCCCCCTCGGCGCCAGAATATAATTGGTAGACTAAAGGCTGTCCACGAAAAAGACATCCCCCTTCTTTCAGATTGGAAAGCTCTTCAATAGTTTTTTTAATATCTGCTTCAAATTGCTCGTCGGGTTTTTCGTGCGATTTGAATTGTATTGGTGGTTTTTCCATAAAAAAATTTAAATAATTTCACATAACGTTTCAGTATGTCCGTAGTTAAGCGGACATGTTAAGCTACCCTGATTTTACAACATGGACGCTTAATTAGGGCCGAACGAGTGCAACGAAGTGAGCCGGACATACTGTGTTGTCCGAGGGTGAAACACAAACTGTAAAATTATTTCTTTGACAGTTTTGTTGAAAGTGCAACGTCCCCTTGAGTTCAAATCCAAACATACCCTTTAATCGTGGCCACCATCAGCTACAAGAGTGCTACCTGTTACATAGTCTGAATCACTAGATGCAAAAAACAAAATCGCTTTGGCAATATCTTCTGGTTTTGCCATTCTTTTCAAGTAAATTTTTTCCATTTCCTCGTCTAGATAATCTTTGGGCAAATCAATATTCATGTTGGTATCAACCCAGCCAGGTGCTACAGAATTTACTTGAATATCGGGCGCTAGCTCTTTTGCTAAATCTCTAGTTAAGGCCACTACGGCTGCTTTTGAAGCATCATAATCCATAGAATCGGTGCTAAAACTATTCATACCACTGGTTGAAGAAACGTTAATTATTTTTCCATAGTTGTTTTTCTTCATTTGTTCAGAAGCATATCTGCTACAAAGAAACACACCAAGAACGTTTGTATCAAAAGTCTTTCTCCACTGATCAACTGTTCGTTTGGCAAATGTGGCATCAAACACAATTCCGGCATTATTAACAAGAATGTCTATTCTTCCAAACCTTTCGACGGTTTGATCAATCATGCCTTTAACTTGATCCTCGTTTGATATGTCACATTTGACGGCGATTGCTTCTGAACCCATTTCCTTAATTTGAAAAACAACTTCTTGAGCTTTTTTTTCCGAAGAAAAATAATTAACAACAATTTTGGCACCTTCCTTAGCAAAAAGTAATGCGGTGGCTTTACCAATTCCCCCGCTAGCGCCCGTAATAATTGCGATTTTGTTTTTTAATCTCATATGAATATATTACATTATATAAATGTGTTTGGATTTGAATTTTGGACAACTCGTTTTTATACGAATTGAATGTATAATATTGACCTTTTGTTGCATATTATACGAACTTAATGTATAATTATTAGTGAGTTTATTAATAATCACTTAACTAAGTTTAGTTTACCAATTTTTATAAAATTATGCAATAAAAAATAGGAAAAACTATTTTACAAAATTTAGAAGCGAAAATTATTATTTGAAAAATGCTTCGCTGAACAGCGAAGCATTTTTCTATTTACAAATATAATAAAAAATCATGGTGGACCCGGGGAGATTCGAACTCCCGACCTTCTGCATGCCATGCAGACGCTCTGACCAGCTGAGCCACGGGCCCAAATTATTGGTGCCCAGGGCGGGACTTGAACCCGCACGCTCGAAAGAGCACAGGCCCTCAACCTGCCGTGTATACCAAATTCCACCACCTGGGCTTTGTTCTATTTATTTTTTCTTTATTTCTTTTAATTTTCTTTTGAAATTCCTTAAAAAATAAAGTTTACTGCGCCTAATTTTATGTTCTTTGAGTATTTCTACTTTTAAAATAGTCGGCAAATCAATAGGAAATATTTTTTCTACTCCCACGTGTCCAGCCGCCATTTTTCTAACCATAAAAGTCGCCCCTGCCTCAGAACCGCCTTTTCTGGCAATAACTGTGCCCTCAAAAGCCTGAACTCTTTCTTTGGGATTCCCCTTTGGATCAGTTTCAATAATTTTTTGATAAACCTTAACAACCATACCCGGGCTAATTCTTAAAAGAATATCCTTTTTTTCTTGTTCTTTTTGTTCCTCAATTGAAATCTCATCCTGAACTTCTTCTTCAGAATCTTTTGTTTTCTGTTCTGAAATTTCTTGTTCTGGTTGAGTCTCTGGTTGAATCTCATCCTGAACTTTTTCTCCTTTCGCTTTCTGATTATTAATTGTTTCGCCTTCTAGACGATCTTCCGTCAAGGCATTTTTTTCTTCAGTCATAATATTTTAATTATTAAATTCTTTTTTAATTATTTTTTTAACTTCTTCAACAGTTTGTTTTAATTTCCCTTGTTTATTAACTACGCAATAATCCCATTGATCTAATGTCTTCATTTCTTTTTCAACCTCTTCCACTCTTTTTTTAATGGATTCCTTAGAATCTTGCCCCCGGCTTTCCAATCTCTTTTTAATAATATCGGGGGACGAAACCGTGATAAAAATAACTTTGGCTTCAGAAATCTTTTCCTTAACAGTTTTGGCTCCCTGAACATCAATTCTTAAAATTACCGGCTTATTAGTAGCTAAAGCCTCGTCCACCGCCTTCTTTGTATTGCCATAATAATGGTCATAAACAATTGCCCATTCAAAAAGCTCATTGCGAGAAATCATTTTTTTAAATTCATCTTCAGAAACAAAATAATAAGGTTTTCCTTGACTTTCATTGGAACGAGGCGCGCGCGTGGTCGTAGTAATAACCCGAGCGTAATCCAACCCTACTTTTTTAAAACCATCTATCACGCTATCCTTGCCTGCTCCAGATAGACCGGAAATGATGAAAATTTTAGCCATTTTATTTAAAATTATCTAAAACTTTTTTAAATTCCTGAGGTAATTCTAATTCAAATTTCTGCCATTGATTTTCCAAATCATAGAACCCCAAAAAACCGGCGTGTAAAAAAACTCTGTTTGGAAAAATATTTTTTATAACTTTAATACCCTTAACTCGATATTTTATGTCTCCGACAATCGGACAATTAATCGCTTTTAAGTGAACCCTAATCTGATTTGTCCGACCAGTTAAAGGAATTACTTTTAATAAAGCTATTTCTTGCGGAAAAGAAAACTTTTTTTGTATTTGATAAAAAGTTATTGCCTGTTTTTCTTGACTTAAATTCTTTTGTCCAGTATAAGACGGTGAATCCGTTATTGCGATTATTTTTCCTTTCTTATTTCTCGCTAAAGGAAAATTTATTTCTCCTTGATCTTCTTTGGGATAATGATAAACGAGAGCGGAATATTCTTTTTGAATCTTTTTTTTATGGAACTGATCAATTAAAAAATCATACATTTTGGGTGACCTGGCGATTACCATCAATCCGGAAACTTCTTGGTCTAAACGATGGACCAAACCCGGCCGTCCAACTTCTCCTACTTTTTTAATTTCAGGATATCTATCTAGAATAAAATCAATTAAAGTTTTTCCTTTTGAAAATTTGTGGGGATGGACTAATAAACCAGCTGGTTTATTAACAACGATAAAATCATTTTCTTCTTTTAAGATATTAAATCTACCAAATTCTGAGGAAAAGTCAATCCTGTTTGAGATGAAATTTTCCATATCATAAATTAAAATGTTTCTTTAATAATTCTAATGCTTGTTTTTTACTTTTTATTTTCAAATTCAATTGCTTTTCTCTAGCGTATTTCAAACATTTGCCTATTTGGGGTCCGGGTTTCATTTTAAAATTTTCCATTAAATCATGACCGGTAATTAAATTCGGTGGCAAATTTTTTTTATTTTTCCCCATTTTTTTTAAACCCGCAATTCTCTTTTCCATTTCATTAAATTTATCAAAACTTAAAGGTCCTTTTTGAGTAATGGTCGCGGATATATCAACAAAAGAAATTTGTAACAACTTTTCTCCGGAAAAATGAGGATGAAAAAAATATTTTTCAATGGTGCTATTTTTCATTTTACTAATATCTCCCCTAATTAAAATCATATGCTGTTCAACCAACCAAACCATTTCTTCTATATTAATGCCTAATTTTTCCGGGCTAGACAATTTTAATCTCTGAGCGATTTCTTTGGCTTTTTGAGCGCCCACGCTATCATGTTCGTTAAATCTAATTCGGTCGGTTTTATCCCTTTCCGGAGTTTTCAAAGTATAGGGTTTGCCTAAATCGTGCAAAAGAGTTGCGATAATTAATTCTAAAGAAAATTTTTCTATTTGAAACTTTTTTTGAAAAGCCACCGAAGTCAAATTTTTTAAGGCTAATTTAGTGTGTTCCCAAACATCTCCTTCCGCATGATAATTTTCCGGCTGAGGACAGTTTTTCATTGTTAATAATTCGGGAATTAATTCTTTAAAAGCTCCGCTCTGGTCATATAATTCAAAAGCCTGAACTGGGTCGCATAAAAAAGTTTTTAAAAATTCTTTGGCAATAACCTCATGAGGGACCACTCTTTTTTCTAATACTTTTGATTCTATAATGTCTTCATTTTGAATTGATTCTACCGTTCGATTAATTTTATTAAGACCACTTATTTCATTTTTTAAAGCTTGCCAAGTTTTTTCTTCAATGGTAAAGCCCAGTTGGCAGGAAAGTCTGAGTGCTCTCAAAATTCTGGAATAATCTTCCTTAAATCTGTCTTGTGGATTTCTAACTGCCCTAATTATTTTTTTTTGCAAATCATCATACCCCTTAAAAGGATCGATAACTTCCCAAATAGTTGAGTTGTTGGCTTTAAAATTTTCCCATTTTAAAGCCATTGCATTGATTGTAAAATCTCTCCGGCTTAAATCTTGTTTAATTTCCATTTTAGAATCTGTTTGAATTTCTACATCGCGATAACCTCCGGTTTTAAAAGAAAAATCTTTTCTCGGCAAAGCAATATCAAATGGATTCTCTTTATCTCCATCAAAAGGAATGAATTTAAAAACTCCAAAACACTGTCCAACTAAATTTACTGTCCCTTGTCGACTTAAAAATGATTCTAAATTATTCAGTTCAACATTTCTGATTACAAAATCATAATCTTTTGTTTTTTGTTTGAGGAAAAAATCTCGCACCGCGCCGCCAACTAAAAAAACTTCCGCTTTAGGAAATTCTTTTTTAAGTTCTGTAATAAAATTAAAATTTTCTTTGCTGATTTTTTTAAATTCTATTTTTCTCTGAATTTTTTTCATGAAAAATGGTGGGCGCGCCCCGACTCGAACGGGGGACCTTTACGATGTCAACGTAACGCTCTAACCAGCTGAGCTACGCGCCCTTTAAATGTAAAAATTAATTGTATCTAATTTTTTAGAAAATTTTTTATTTGGTGGTGGGCGTGGGGGGACTCGAACCTCCGACCTCGTCTTTATCAGAGACGCGCTCTAACCAGCTGAGCTACGCGCCCAAATAAATCATAGATTATTATGATATCTTTTTAAAAAATCAAAATTTTTTAAAATAACTTTTTTATAATAAAATTTTATCAAAAAACATTGTTTAAGTCAATCTTTAAAAAAACGCATCATTCAAAATGCGTGTTTTAAATATAAAATAAAAGAACCTTTCAAAGATAGAGAATGCTCTGCCAAATGGCAGTTATAAGTTAATCGTGTTCCCTGCCTAAATTCATAAAAAACTCAGGCAAGGTCGACCATATCTTTATTTTTTACAAAATAAAGATTAAGTCCTCTAAATGAGGTGATCCATCCACAGCTTCCGCTACGGATGCCTTGTTACGACTTCGCCCCTGTTACCAGCCCTACCTTATTCCCGCGAACGCGGACTTTCGGGTATTGCCGGCTTCCTTGGCGTGACGGGCAGTGAGTACAAAACCCGAGAACGTATTCACCGTACCATAGCTGATATACGGTTACTAGCGATTCCAGCTTCATGAGGTCGAGTTTCAGACCTCAATCCGAACTGAGACCGGCTTTGATGGGATTGGCTCCACCTTACGGTTTAGCGACCCTTTGTACCGGCCATTGTATCATGTGTGTTGCCCAAGGCGTAAGGGCCATGCTGATTTGACGTCGTCCCCACCTTCCTCCAGTTCATCACTGGCAGTCTTCTTAGAGTGCCCAACTTAATGATGGCAACTAAGAATAGGGGTTGCGCTCGTTTTCCGACTTAACGGTACACTTCACAGCACGAGCTGACGACAACCATGCAGCACCTGTGTTAGGTTCCCCGAAGGGTCAGCCAACCTTTCGGTCAGCTTACGTCCTATCATGTCAAGCCTTGGTGAGGTTCCTCGTGTATCATCGAATTAAACCACATGATCCACCGCTTGTGCGGGTTCCCGTCTATTCCTTTGAGTTTTAACCTTGCGGTCGTACTTCCCAGGCGGGATGCTTAACGCGTTAGCTTTTTTATAACGACACTGAAAGGGTCGACACTTCCAATGTCCAGCATCCATCGTTTACGGCGTGGAATACCGGGGTATCTAATCCCGTTCTCTCCCCACGCTTTCGTATCTCAGCGTCAGGACCGTCCTAGCAAGCTGCCTTCGCTTTCGGTGTTCCCGCTGATATTAACGGATTTAACCCCTACACCAGCAGTTCCGCTTGCCCCTTCCGGCCTCTAGTTTAATAGTTTTCTTGGCGATCTCAATGTTAAGCAAAGAGCTTTAACCAAGAACTTAGTAAACCGCCTACATACGCTTTACGCCCAGTAAATCCGGATAACGCTTGCCGCCTTCGTCTTACCGCAGCTGCTGGCACGAAGTTAGCGGCGGCTTATTCCTGGGGTACCCTCAGAAAACTTGTTCCCCCAGAAAAGCAGTTTACACTCCGAAAAGATTCATCCTGCACGCGGCGTCGCTCCTTCAGCCTTTCGGCCATTGAGGAAGATTCTCGACTGCAGTCCCCCGTAGGAGATTGAGCAGTGTCTCAGTCTCAATGAGGCGGGTCATGCTCTCACACCCGCTACCCGTCATAGGCTTGGTAGGCCATTACCCCACCAACAACCTGATAGGACATAAGCTCCTCGAAAAGCGCGATTACTCGCTTTAATTTTCCAATTTGCATTGAAATATCACATGGAATATTAGCTCCGATTTCTCGGAGTTATGTTCCACTTTTCGGCAGATTACTAATGTGTTACTCTCCCGTCTGCCACTAACCCCTGAAGGGGTTCGTTCGACTTGCATGCCTTAGACACGCCGCCAGCGTTCATCCTGAGCCAGGATCAAACTCTCTTAAAAGTTTTCAAGTTGCACTTAACAGAAATTTCCAGTTGCTAATTTAATTAGCCAGGATCTCCGCCAGAGGCGGATCAGCCTTTGGCTGAAAACTCTCTTAAAAGAGAAATTTGAATAATAAATAAAAGAAATAGACTAACTTATAAATTCTCTATCTTTGAAAGGCTCTTTTTAAAGATCTTTTTTCTTAAAATTCTTTTGCTTCCATTCTTTTATCTGAGCGTGATTTCCTGAAAGCAATACCTTTGGAACTTTAAGTTTTTTTATTCTATCAGATTTCTCTTTAAATGTAAAGACTTCTGGCCTAGTATATTGCGGATATTCAAAATCTTTTGCTAAACCGAAACTTTCTTCTTTTAATGATTCTTTATTAATTACTCCTTTGATTAATCTAGTTGTGGCATCAACAATGGACATGGCGGGCAATTCCCCACCGGTAAGAATATATGGCCCAATGGAAATCTTTTCATCAATAAATTTTTCTATCCGACAATCAAATCCTTCATAATGGCCACAGATTAAAATTATTTTATCTTGCTTGGAAAAACTTTCTGCTATCCTTTGGTTAAATTGTTTTCCATCTGGAGTTAAAAGAATAATTTTTTGCTTAAAGATTTTTTTCTTTTTTAAAAATTGAATCGCTTTATAAAGCGGTTCTATTTTAAATATCATTCCCGGCCCGCCGCCATACGGCTTATCATCAATCGTCTGATGTTTATCTTTAGCCCATTTTCTCAAATTATAAATTTTTATTTTAATAATCTTTTTATCCTGGGCTCTTTTAATGATTGAGGTTTTAAAATACGATTCAAAAGCTTCTGGGAAAATTGTCAGAATATCAAATCGCATATTACATTTTAATTTATTATTTTTTAAAACCGTTTTAAAAAATTTGAAGTGAAAATCGCTATCCCAAAAGATAGCGATTTTCACTACCCCTAAAACGGGTTTAAAAAACTATAATTTCAGCTCTTCATCGTCAATATTTACTCTAGGTGGTGTGGGGGAAGAAGAAGTAGTAGATCTTGATCCTCCAATCGGTTCTTCAATTTTAAGATTAACCCGAGCGTTATTTTTTAAACCAACGATACGTAAAAGAGTCCTAATGGCGCGAGCGGTTGAACCTTCACGACCAATCACTTGACCCATGTCTTCAGAACTAATTCTTAAGGAAAGAAGGACGCCCATTTCGTCAACCTTTCGATCGACTACCACATCTTTGGGATTACTAACAAGAGCTTTAATAATATTTTCCAAAAATTCTTGATCTTGGTGTTTTTCTGTCATATGCTTTTGTCTAAATCTTATTATCTATAACTTTCCAGTCCCACGACCTTTCCTAAAAGAAATTTATGATTTATTCGAGACTGGCCTATAGTCTAGATGTTTATAAAATAACAAAAAATATTTTTTTGTCAAGTTTAAAAACAATTTTAAAAAATTTTAATTGATTTCACTTTTTACTTCTCCCGCTTCTTTCTTTTCTTTGGCTACCCGAGGCTCCTCTTCTATCTCTTTTTTCTTTTCCAATTTTTGATTAGCCGCCAAGGCAGTTGCCTTTTCCTTTTGAATTTTTTTCTTTTTTTGACTTATTTTAAAAACATTAATTTTTTCGCCCTTAATAATACCCTGACTAATTAAAAGATTATTAACCGAATCAGTTGGCTTTGCGCCTTGAGAAATCCAATAATTTATTCTTTCTGACTTAAAAGAAGATTTTTTTGTTAAAGGATTATAATAACCTAAATCTTCTAAAAAATCACCCATTGGATCTTTGGCTTGTTCCAAAATTATCAGCCTAAAAAATGGTTGATTCTTTTTTCCTTTTCTACTTAATTTTATTTTTAGCATAAGATGATGTTAACATATTTTTCTAAATTAGGCAATACTACTCCCAATTATAAGATAAATATTAAATAAAGCTTTTTTTCTTAAACTTCTTTTTGTTTTTTAATTTCTTGATAAACATCTAATTTATCTCCTATTTCTATTTTTGCTTTACCAATAAATTTCAACCCACACTCTGTTCCAACTCTAACCTCATTAATATCTTTTTTTTCAATTTGTAATTGTCCGATTCTACCCTCTCCCGTCAATTCCATTTCTTTTTGATTATCTTTTTTTAAGTCACTCCAAACCCTAACAACTGCATTTTTTATTACTTTGCCCTCAATCACCTTTCCTCCCAAAATAGTTTCTTTTCCGTTTTGTTGAAAAATCTTCAAAACTTCGATTCGCCCGATCTTTTCTTCAAATATTTCCAAAGAAAGCATTGTGTTAATTTCTATTCTTAAATCTTCCACTAAATCATAAATGATATAATAAATCTTTATTTTTAATTCAAGATCGTGAGCCAATTGTTGAACTGAACTGTTTATCTTCGTGCCAAAACCAACCAACCAAGCATTGGTAGTTTTAGCTAGATCAACATCAGATTCAGTCAAATCACCTAAACCCTTTTTAATAATTTTTATTTTGACTTCATCATTTTTTAAAGGACTCAAAGATTCTTCAATTGCCCCCAAAGAACCAATTACGTCTGCCCTAATAATTAAATTAATATTTTTTTCTTTAAGATTATTCTCTTTTTCTAAAGAAGTATAATTTTGATTGAATGCTTCAGAAGAAGAAAAACTCATTTGTTTAACTCGTTTTTTAAATTCTCGGCTATCCTCCACCACCTCTATTAAATCTCCTGCTTGAGGCAATTCTTTCAAACCAAAAATTTGAATTGGTAAGGAAGCGGGAACCTGTTTTGTTTCGATTCCTAATTGACTCTTAAGCGATCTAACCCTTCCATATGAATCACCGGCGATTATCCTATCTCCTTGTTTTAAAACACCATTATAAATAATCGCGCTGGCTACTGGACCATAGCCCAAGTCAAGGTGGGACTCAATTACCGCGCCGATTAAACTTCCCTTTGGATTGGTAATTAAACTTCCTTTCTCCATATCTGCTATTAAATTGATCGTTTCTAGAAGATCATCTATTCCTTTTTTTGTCTTAGCTGAAACTTGAACACAAATGGTTTTTCCCCCCCATTCCTCTGGTGTTAAATTAATCTCTGACAATTCTTTTTTGACTCGTTCCGGATCCGCTCCCGGCTTATCTATTTTATTAATCGCGATAATAAATGGTATATTTTCTTGTTGAATAACCTTAATTGACTCCATGGTCTGCGGTTGAATGCCGTCATCAGCCGCCACAACTAAAATTGCCAAATCAGCAATTTCTCCACCTCGGGCGCGCATCGCCTTAAAAGCTTCATGTCCCGGTGTATCAATAAAAGTTATAAAATGGTTGTTTTTTTCAACCTGATAAGCTCCAATATGTTGAGTAATACCTCCTTTTTCATGGGAAACAATTTGGCTTTCTCTAATTGCGTCCAAAATCGAACTCTTACCATGATCAACGTGTCCCATTACCACCACTACTGGCGCTCGGGTTAATAATTCCTTTTTTTGTTCCGAATTTAAATCAAATATTTCTTTAGTCAAAACTTCTTTCAACTTTTCTTTTAAAGAAATAGAGGATTTTTTTTCTTCTTCTTCTCCCAGTTTTGGCTTAAATCCAAGATTTTCTGCGATAATCGCCGCCACTTCATAATCTAAATTTTCATTAACGTTAGCCAAAACTCCATTTTTTATCAATTCGTTCATTACTTTTCTAATTGAAAAACCCATTTTTTCTGCCAAACGATAAGTCTGAATTTTAGGCGGGAGAATTATCTCATTACTAGTCTCTATTTTTTCTTCTTCAACTTCTGTTCGAGCCATCTTTTCTTTAATTTTAAACAACATTTCTTCTTTTTTGGTTTTTTCTTGCCATAGAGAAATTACTTTTTCCGCTTGTTTATCGGGAATTTGAATCGCTCTTTGACCAATGTGAAAACCCAACTTCGGCAATTCTTGCTTAAGCGCATTGGGAGTAACTTTTAATTTCCTAGCTAATTCTGTAATATTCATAAATAATTTGTTCAAATTATCAACGTAACACTAATCAATTATTTAATAATACGACGCTGTTATTATTCTGTTTTGGGCTCTATGGAGTCTAATTCAGATGTCTCTTTTCCAACCAACCAGACTTCGGACCAGGGACGATAATGACTTTTCCAAATGTCTTCTCTGACTATTCCATTTGAAAAAGTTATTTTATTTTTAAAAATGGCGTCAGCGCCGGCATGAGCTGATTCAATTTTTCTCTTTTCTCCAGGAGATAAATCAGTTGTTTCAATAAAACGTGGCAATCCCGAAGAGACAATATTATATATTTCCGGAATTCCCGTTTCCACCTTTCTCCTATCAGATGTTCCATAAAATTTAAAAATTAAATTATTTTCTTCTATTTCTCCTTGTAGTAGAAGATGGTTTCCTGTATCGTTGATAAATCTTAAGTCTGGATGGGGTTGGTAAATTGTTGCATCTGTTCCCGCTGGTTCGTAATATGAAACCCGATAGGAATGAGGGGATCTTTCAGTAATTGGCAAGCCGGCATTTAAAACCAATCGAAAAACTGTGGTCCCAATTTGGCACAATCCACCACCATATTCAGGAACCGTGCGATCACCCTTAATAACCAATTCTGGTAAAAAGCCCGCCTTCTCATCAACCGGACCAATCGCCTCAATTAATGAAAATTCCTCGTCTGGCTTAATAAGTAATCCATGAAGTTTTTCCATCCCCACTTTAATATTCTCTCGTCGATTTTTGGGACTACCGGCAAAATTTGAAACTCCTCGGGCCACTAATTCTTTAATACCCAGACTATTAATGTCTTCGGGCAAAGATTCCGGTTCAATCTTATCAATTATTAATGGAATCTCTTTTTTGTTTCTCAAAATTGACTGAGCAATTAAATCCGCAGTTTTTTCCCGATTAAGAACTAAACCATTTTCTCCGGCCTGAAATTCAATTACCCGTCCAATTCCCATTTTTAATTTTGGTTTAATGGGATTCACGTCAACTTCCTTTGATATTTCTTTTAAGAATTCTATAATTAATTTTTGCTTAAATGCCGGATTTATTTGATTGAATTCATCTTTTTCAAAATTAAACCAAGAAATTATTTGGCTGGGAAATATTTCCCATTTTTTTTCCATAAAATTTATTAGATAGGGGGATTCGGCAATAATTTGTTCCACCTTGGGAAAAACCCTTTCTAATTCTTCTTTTTTTATTTCCGGATTTTTAAAAATCACTGGAATCTCAATTTCTTTATTATCAAAATTTTGCAATTGTTTTTTTAAAATTTCTCCAGCCGCCTGATAATCTAAAATAAAGCCACTTTTTCCATCCACTAATTGCAATTTTTCTTTAACCATTTTAAAACCCGCATCCTGAGGTAGCAGCTCCATCTCTCCAAAATTTTTTTCCAAAATTTGAATAAATTCCTCTTGCCCAATTTCTACTACTAAATTTATCTTCTTGTTTTTAAAAAAACTTTCAATTAAACTCCTCCCTCTTTTAAATAAATTTTCCTCTCGCCCGATTTGAAAAGCATTATTGATTGTTTTTTGGATGTCAAAATACACTAACTGCCGACTTAAATCCGGATCTGTTAAGGCAATTGACTCTGTTTTTAATATTATTTCTTTTTCCCCCAATTCAGTTTTTGCTTTAAAGACAAATCCTTGTTTTTCTATTTTCTTTATTAAAAGCCTAATTAAAAATTCTGCTTCCTCAACTTTTAAACCTCCGATTGCAATATTTTCTCCAACATAAATTCGAGAGTAAATTTCTTTCTCGTAGAATTTTCTAAAAGCGAATAAAAAGCCTTCAAAAAAAATTAAAACTATTAAAAAATAAAAAATAATTCTTTTAAACATTTATTTCCCGATTTCTATTTGAGTATTTTTTTCTTTTGCTTTTGGTAAAACAATAATTAGAAGTCCATTTTTAAAATTCGCTTTTACGTCCTCTGGTTTAACTGGGTAGGGCAAAATCAGGGTGCGAGAAAAATTTCCCCAAAAACATTCTTGATAATAATATTCTCGCAAATTATGGTCTTTATCTTTTTCTCTTTTTCCTTTTATAACAATTAAATCTGGTTCTATGGTAATGTCAATGTTTCCCGGATTAACTCCGGCAATCGTAGATTCAATAATTAAATTATCCTCCTTTTCATAAAGGTCAATTACCAATTGCCCTTGGCTGGCATCAGATAACCATTCTTCTTGAATTAATTCTTCTCTTAATTTTAACCTATCTTTTTCTTTAAGATTCTTTTGACGGTAAGAAATATTAACTTCTTGTCCTGTTTTGTCTAAAACATCTTTTTCTAGCCCAGAAATTTTTGCCCAAAAATTTTTAGCCATATTTTTAAATTTTTTAAAACATTTAATACCCTTCCGACCTCATAGTGGCTACTTGTGCCCCTCCTTTAAAATTCCTAGAATAAGCATAAAATTTCGAAATTTCGTCACCATTAAAACTAAAAACCTTAATCTCTGGTTCAAATTCTTTAATTGGAGAAGTAATAATTTCAACTTTCCCGTCGTGATTGAAATCAGCAACCGCAACCTTAGCTCCATAATAAAATTCCTTCTTATAAGCCAAAAACTGTAATCTCAATAAAAGAAATTCTGAATCAAAAACCCTAATATAAGAAGATGCTCCTGAACCGACCGCGGCAATAATTTCATCCTTTCCATCTCCGTCTACGTCTCCCGCCGCCACCTGCACCCCACCTTTAAAATCCTTGTTAAAAGCAAAGAAATGTAATTTTAAATTTCCCTGTTGATCAAAAACCCTGACATGGGGTCCGCCTCCGGCTCCAGCTCCGGTGATAATTTCATCCTTTCCATCTCCGTCTACGTCTCCCGCCGCCACCTGCACCCCACCTTTAAAATTTTCATCGTAAGCAAAGAAATGTAATTTTAAATTTCCCTGTTGATCAAAAACCCTGACATGGGGTCCGCCTCCGGCTCCAGCTCCGGTGATAATTTCATCCTTTCCATCTCCGTCTACGTCTCCCGCCGCCACCTGCACCCCACCTTTAAAATCCTTGTTAAAAGCAAAGAATCCTCCTTCTGGTCGACCAGATAAATCAAAAACTCTAACATGCGGTCCGCCACCGGCTCCAGCTCCGGTGATAATTTCATCCTTTCCATCTCCGTCTACGTCTCCCGCCGCCACCTGCACCCCACCTTTAAAATTTTCATTATAAGCAAAGAAATTGCTAATTGGTAAACCGACTGAATCAAAAACCCTGACATGGGGTCCGCCTCCGGCTCCAGCTCCGGTGATGATATAATAAGATTGATTAGTTGCGCCGATTTGACTTCTGGCATAACTAATAGTTTGATAAACATTAACCCGGCCCTGCCCTAATTGACCTGAAAAATCCGGATTGAAAGCATCAATATTATCTGCCATCATCATAACAAAATCTTGGACTTGCTTATGACTGAATAAAGGATTTACTGCCCAAACTAAAGAAACCAATCCGGAAACCAAAGGAGCAGAAATGGAGGTTCCTGACCAATAACCTCCGTAATAATCTTTAAATCCTTCATAGTTCGGATTATAAACAAGGGGTCCATAAAATCTTGTTCCTGGTGCAGAAATATCCACACAATTAGAACCATAATCTGAAAAAAGAGCTTTTTTATCAAAATTATCAACCGCAGCCACGCCTAAAATAAAATTTTCTTCATCTTCGTCAAGACAAATTGGATAATTTGGATTATCATTTAGATTAGCTGGCGCATTTAAAGTCTCGTTACCAGCCGCCGCTACAATGATTATCCCTTTATCCCAAGCCTTTTTTAAAGCTTGAGCCAAAAAATAACTTTTACTCGTTCCGACAAAACTTAAATTGATTATTTTTACCCCATTATCAACAGCATAATTAACCGCTCTAATAACATCCTCTACGCTACCATTGCCCTCGCTATTTAAAACTCTTAAGGGCATAATTTTGCTTTTCCAAGCTAAACCGGTTATTCCTTCCACATTATCTCCCACCCCAGCCGCAATCCCCGCTACTAAAGTTCCATGATGAATTCCTCCCTCCGTATAAGGTTCATCAAATTTTGGTTTTGGGCTAGGAACATTTCTGACAAAATCCCAACCGTTAATATCATCAATATAACCGTTCTGGTCATTATCAATTCCATCTCCGGCGATTTCCCCTGGATTTATCCAAATATTTTCTTTTAAATCAGGATGGCTGATATCAACCCCTGTATCCAAAATAGCAATGATAATATTTTCATTCCCGCCCTTAACCAAATCCCAACCCTGGGGAGCTTTAATTTTATCCAAATACCATTGTTCATGATAATAAGGGTCATTAGGAATATAACTCATTCTAAAAAAATAATTTGGTTCAACTAATTCTATTTCCGGCATCTCGTTTTTTAAATTATCCCAATCGTTTATCGAAAAATTTGAATTTTCGATTTTATATAAACGCTCTATATTTTTTAATTTGATTAAATAATCTCCTGGTCTAAAATTTTTTTCCATCACCTGCGCTTCTACTTGATAGCTTAAAAAATAAAAAACATTCGTGCCTAAAAAGGCAAAAATAATAATAAACAACAATAAAAATATTTTCTTAAACATATCTTTTATTCTCGCCTCAAATTATAGTAAAAGTGCTCACTGTGTCTCCTGATTTTTTAAAACGCATTAAATGAACCCCTTGAGTGGATCTTCCCATTATGGGAACACTTTTTAAGGGCATTCTGATTGTTTGCCCCAAACGAGAAATCAATAATAAATCGCCGGTAACAAAATCTGATAGGTTGTTCTCATTAATAACACATCCGCCAATTATCTCTCCGTTTTTTTCGTTTATTCTAGCCGCTTTTAATCCCGTTCCTCCTCTTTTTTGAAAACGATAATTTTCAATATTGGTCATTTTACCAAAACCATTTTTCATAATTACTAAAAGATTCCTTTTATTTTTCTTTTCTTTAGAAAAATAAATGATTTCCATTCCAACAATATGGTCATTATCTTTCAATCTCATTCCTCTAACCCCCGAAGCAACTCTTCCCATTGGCCTTAAATCTTTTTCTTCAAACCTGATTGCTTTTCCAAGGGCTGAAAGAAGAACAATCTCATCTTTCCCGGTAGTCGGTCTAACCCACTCTAAAATATCACCTTGTTTTAATTTAATAATAATCAAACCAGAGCGTCTTACATTTAACAATGAATCGACTGAAACTTTTTTTGCTAACCCTCTTTTTGTCACCATTACTAAATATTGATAATTTTTTAAATCCGCCACCGACAAAAGGGTTGATACTTTTTCTTCTTGATTAATTTCTAAAAAATTTACCAGCGCCTGACCCTTAGCCGTTCTTTTGGTTTCTGGAATATCATAAGCCTTTAATTTAAAAACTTTCCCGCCAGTAGTAAATAATAATAAATCAGTATGGGTTGTGGTGGTGATTAACTGTTCCACTTGATCTTCTTCTTTGATTTCCAGTCCGGCAACTCCTTTTCCACCACGAGATTGGATTTTAAAATCTTTAGGAGATAGTCTCTTAATATAACCATCCTGAGTAATAATAATAATTGTTTGTTCGTTTGGAACTAAATCTTCTTCTTTAAATTTTTCCACTCCTTGTGAAACTATTTGAGTCCTTCTATCATCCCCATATTTATCATTTAAATCATTCAATTCTTTTTTAATGATTTTTAGAATAATTTTTGGGTCTGCTAAAATTTCTTTCAACTCCTTAGCTATTTTATTTTTATCCTCGAGTTCGTTTTTAATTTTTTGTCTTTCCAAATTAGCTAATTGATGAAGTTTCATCTCTAAAATAGCTTGAGCCTGTATTTCTGTTAATTGATATTTTTTAATCAAATTAGTTTTGGCTTCATCTTTATCTTCTGATTTCCTGATTAAATTTATAATTTCATCCAAGTGATCGAGGGCGGTTTGTAATCCTTTTAAAATATGAATTCTTTGGTTTGTTTTATTTAGGTTATATTCCGTTCTCCGATAAACAACAATTTTGCGATGATCAATATATTCTATCAAAATACTTTTTAAATTTAACACTTTGGGCTGAATTCCATCTGATAGAGCAACCATATTAACATGAAAAAACTGTTGTAAATCAGTAAGTTTAAAAAGCCTATTCAAAATCTTTTTTGGAAAAGATCCTTTTTTTAACTCAATGACAATTCTTACCCCATCCTTATCTGATTCATCACGAATATCTCTAATGCCTTCTATTTTTTTATTTTTTACTAAATCTGCTATTTTTAAAAGTAAATTGACTTTATTGATTTGATAGGGAAGTTCATTAATAATAATTTTAAAAAGACCCATTTGCTGTTCAACAATTTCTGTTTTTGCTCTCATTAAAATTGGTCCCCTGCCAGTGGTATAGACCTGTTTTATATCTTCCGCATTAAAAATAAATCCTCCTGTGGGAAAATCCGGCCCTTTGATAAATTTACAAATTTCTTCTACTTCCGCGCTCGGGTTGTCAATAAGATAATTTATTGCTTCACAGACTTCTCTTAAATTATGGGGAGGGATATTAGTAGCCATACCAACTGCAATCCCCATTGAGCCATTAATAATCAAATCGGGTAATTTAGCTGGCAAAACTTGGGGTTCTTTTAAAACCCCATCGTAATTCGGAATAAAATTTACCGTCTCTTGGTCAAGATCGGCTAAAAGTTCTTCCGCGATTGGGGTTAAACGCGCTTCAGTATAACGCATAGCAGCAGCGCCATCTTCCAATGACCCCCAATTTCCCTGTCCGTCAATCAAAGGGTATCTTAAAGAAAAACTTTGCGCCATTCTAACCATAGTTTCATATACGGCCGTATCTCCATGGGGGTGGAACTTACCCAAAACTTCCCCGACCACAGTCGCTGACTTTCGATATTTAACTCCTGGTTTTAATCCCATTTCAGACATCGCGTATAAAATACGACGATGAACTGGTTTAAGTCCATCTCGCACATCTGGCAATGCCCTAGAAATAATTACACTCATCGCATAATCCAAATAAGAACGGCTGACCTCTTCTTCCAGGTCTGTATTTTCCACATTGCGATTAGCAAGAGTCTTGTCCTCGCTTTTTTCTTGTTTTTCGTTATTTTCTTGAAAATTATTTTTCATAAACAATGTTTATGGTATTTAATGTTATTTCTAAATCTTGGTTAATTACTTCTTGCTCATCTTTAAAACTGTTTTTAAACTCTTGAAATAAGTCTTTAATCTCTTTAAAAACTTTTTTTATTACTGAACCAAAACTTTGTTCCAATTCTTGATCACTTAAAAAGTTTTTTAAATCAAAAGACCAAACAATAAAGATAAAAAATAAAATTAAAAAAATGGCTAGGATTAAAAAATCTTTTTTCATTGTTTTAATTTAAAAATTTGGTTCCAAAACAACGACCCTTACTCCTTCCGCCAAAAGATTGGCCCTTTTAAGAGAAAAAATCTTTTCTTTTTCCACTTCCTTAACCCCCATTTCTTTTAAAAACTTTTCCACCGGATCTATTGTGATTTTTATCCCCGGGATTTCATAACAACTCGGAATTACTACTCGCGGTTCAATGGAATTGATAATTTCTCTGGCTTGAGAAGCGTTAATTGTTTCATTTCCCCCTACTGGAATTAACAGAATATCAATCCCGTCTAATCCTTCTAATTCATCGCCATTTAAAACTCGATTAATTTCATCTAAAATCCCGATTTTTATTCCCTCTACTTCTATTTGATAAATAATTGATTTCCTTCCATGATGAATAAATTCCACGCCATAAACAAAGATTCCCTTAACCTCATACTCTCCCGGTTCGGCAATAATAAAAGTTTCTTCATTTTTTTCAAAAAGGGTAATTTCTTCTGGGTTAGTTAAAAGTAAAATATTTGCTTTGGAATTTTGTTTTTTAAATCCGGCTTTTACCGGACTATTGGGATTAATAACAATTAATTCCTGCTTACTTTGGATTTTAAAACAAGATTGCCCGTGCCAAGTAATTTTCATAAATTATCATTTAATATTTTTTTTTAAATTAAACGGTCTTTTCCGACAATTATTTTCACTTTTTCTTTTTCAATTTCAATTAAAGCGGGGGTCTTAATAATTTTATCTTTATCCACTTTAATTAAAATTTCTTGGTCCGACTTCTTCGCCTGAACTTTTATTTTTTTAACAAAAAATAAGCTATCTTTTTGTTCCCTCCTTTTAATCGGCCAAAAATTATTTTCTGGACGACCTATTAAAACTTCCAAATATTCGTCTTTTGGATTGCTAACTGATTGGAAAAGATTTTCTGAATTGTTGATTTTCTTCTGAAATTGTAATAAATCTAAATTCGCTACTTTGACGGTTTTTATTTTATGGGGAATAATCTGATATTTATTATCCACGGTTAATAAAGATTTATGGCCGTCAAACTCCACGGAAGAAAAAAACCTTTGCCCATTGATTTTTCCCAAACTGAATTCTTCTATTCTTCTAGCAGAAATAACATCGCAAGAATATTCATTTACTGGAATCCCAAGTAAATCAGCCACTAATGAATCTTGCTCGGTTGGAATGAAACCCAGGGTTGCGTCTTTGCCAGCCAAGGGCAAGGCGGTTTGACAAAAGGTTTTATCACTCCCAATTACAATAATAGTTGGAGCTTCTTTTTGTAAAATCCTTTCGACAATTTCATCAACGCTTCTTAAAACCGATAATTGGTGTTTTTGCCCAGCAATGTCTAAACTGGCTAATCTGGTTTCTATTCTAGAAATAAACCTAATATATTTTTTTTCATTCAGAAAAGAATCGTAAATATAGAAATACATAGTAATGATTTTTAAAGCCCGTAATTCTTAATAATATGTAGCTAAAAAAATAAGTTTTATTCTATTTATTTAATTTTAATGGTTAGATAAATAAAATCTAACAAAAATGGATTATTAAAATTAATACCAAAATATGGATAAATCATTAGCAATACAAAGCAATTCCTTGAATCCGCGCATTTTATAATTTTTTCCAACCAAAATTATAAATTTTCTTCGTCGATGTCTTCTACTTGGGGTTGAAGTTTTGATTTTTTCTTATTTTCAATAGAAGCCCCCTCGCCACCAACTCGACAACGACCATTAAGAATTGCTCCTTCATTAATTGCCAAAACTCGACAATTAATATCACCAAAAACCCTAGCCGTAGAAGAAAGCTCTATTTTTTCTTCCACATCAAGGTTGCCTTTTATTTCTCCAGCGATTAAAGCGTTTTTCGCCCTAACGTCAGCTTCTACTTTTCCGCGATCTTTAACAGAAAGATTATTTTCCGTTTCTAAAGAACCGGTTAGTTCGCCCTTGATAATAACATCGCCGAAAGCATTAAAAGTTCCCTCAACCTTTACTCCTTCACCAATAATTGTTTCTGCTTCTTCAGACCTTATTTTTGAATCTTTTCCCAACATAATGATAATAAAAAAACCAATTAAATAATTTTTGTTTCATCCTTTAATTAATATAGTATAACTATAAAAATTAATTTTGGCAAGAATTGATAAACTTGATTTTTTTTAATTCTTTTTCTTATTTTTTCAAAGCGGTTTATTTTTTTAATAAAATTTAATTTTCTTATACGATTGACAAAATCTTTTCAAGAACTAAAATAAATAAAAAGAATAAAATTTTAATTTGTTTCTTTTTTTATCTTAATTAAAAATATATTTATGGATCAAGATAAAAAATTCGACTCCCTATCAAAAGAACTAAAGAAAACCGCTTTAATTTTCTTGTTCGTTTTTCTTTTCCTAATAATAATTTATATTGTAAATCTTAAAACTGATATTTTTTTAAAATTGGCGGAGAAATTTCTTTCTTAAAAATAAATTGACCTAAGTATTTTTTAATTTCCTTTTATTTAAAAGGGCAGATTCCGCATTAATTTAGTAAACCCCCTCGTAGTTCAATGGATAGAACAAGGGACTCCTAAGCCCTAGATACAGGTCCGATTCCTGTCGAGGGGACTTTTAAAGCTTATTGATTGGTTAATTTCTGAGAGTCTTCATCTATCTATTATAATATAATATTTTTGGGGCTCGTAGTTTAGTGGTAGAACAGCGCATTCGCATTGCGCAAACGGGAGTTCGATTCCCCCCGAGTCCACCATATTGAATTAGTCGCCTCGCTTAAAATTTGTTTTGATTATCCATAAAATATAAATTTTAAAAAAATAGCTGAATTCAGCTATTTTAATTTTTAATGCGTTTTTCTTTTTGCAAATTAAGCCAATCAAGAAATTGATTGGCTTAATTTGCAATACAACAATTTAAAACAAAGAACAACCATGCCGGCGATGCTTGGAATAAGAGCGGTAAGAGGATTGTCTGTCACAAATTTCAGAATCAAACCTGCCGCAAAAACAAGCATTCCAGTAATAAGAAAAATATTGATATCCGCGGTTTTCAACTTTAAAAACATTGAAACTAATAAAGCCGCTCCTATCACGGATATTATAGAAACAAGAGCAAAAACAGATTGCAAAAACGAAAAAAGATATAGTGAAGCAATGGCGGCAAAAACTATACCAATGAGAGTAAAATATCGCGTTAATCTAACCGTTGAATCTTGGGTTATATTGTTTTTCGCGCGAGCAACCAATATTCCAAAGGCGAACGCGCTTGAATCAATTGTTCCCATAAAGGCGGCGATAAGAGATACAACAAGAAGTGAACCAAGCCATTGTGGCAAAGCGCCGAGTACCCCCTCAACAAATAAATTTGACGGATCGGTTATAATACCGGAGAATTTAAAATTAATACCAAGATAGGCAATAGAACCGGCGACAAGGGTAAGTAATACAAACGCCACAATTAAGCTTTTTTTTAATGTTTTTGAATCCTTAACGGCAAAAACTCTTTGAAAACTTTCCGCCTGGGCAAGCAAGCTGAAAAATTGCAATAAAGCCAAGCCAACAGCAAACCAAAACTGAGATAAGTCAAAAGCAGTGGGAAGCTTTTCCCAACTAAAATGGACTGGGAAAACAAATATTGTAAGAATTATTGGCAATAATAATATGCCTTGGAAGATGTCGGTTTTTACTGATGTCTTAAATCCCCCCAGCCATAAATATACACAAACAATGCCGGAGGTTAATAACAATGCTAGGCCTTTTTCAATATGAAGCAAAGCGGAAAAAAGCCCCGTGTTTACATACATTTGCAAAATCAAAAAAAGAAGCAAGCATATACATAAAATCAAATTCACTAAAATCTTGGTTGATGATGCATATTTAAGTCCGAAATAATCGCCGATTGAAAGAAGATCGTGATTTTTTTGCAATACGGCGAGCCGTTTTTTGTAAAAGAAATACAAAACTACAAACGCCATTCCCGCGCCGACAAAAGCCATTAAATACCAAAAACCGAATAAATACGCGAAAGTAACGCCGAGCACAAAATTGTACCCCGTCAGCAACGAAGCGAATGTTGTCCACGTTGATTCTGACGCGGTCAATTTTTTTGAGCTGTTTATGTATTCGCCCGCGGTTTGCCCGCGGGACGACAACCAAATGATAAATACTAAGGCTATGAAATATAAAATTAAATACGCTATTGTTATAGTCATAATGGTTTTATTGTTTTATAATTTAATTTTGATGCGCTAAATTTTTTAAAGATTATTTTTTAAATCTATTTTTATCATAACAACACCTAATTTTTTGCAACAATGAAAAGTGTGGATAATTTTTGTTTTTTTGAAAAAATTTTTTAAATTTATTTTCAGCGGGAGAAAATAAAACTGCCACGGTATTAAATTTTTGCTTTAATCAAATCGTTTATATAAGCATTGAGATTAATTTTTCGGCTGACTAATTTAACTACCTCAAACATATTAATTAAAAATCGCTTCATAAATATTTTTGTTTTCAATTTTTAAATTTCGAAACCCGGATTTCGTTCAACAAACACCACTATTTTAAACACTTTTGGACAAAAATTTACCACAAAAGCTCTTTTTTTGCCATTTTTTACCAAAATCTCTACGATTTACGACGCAATAATGAGTATATTATGTGGTATTTATTGTAAAAAATCTAAATTTTATTGTTTAAAATATTCTAATTTATGGCAAATTGTTCCACGTGGAACAATTTGCCATAAATCCAAAAAACATCTTAAATAATAAATAAAAACTTATTTTTAGTTTTTTTTACTAAATCAATATTCTTAGATATTTTAAGCAAACTCGGCCCAAAAAGAATCATCAAAGAATGACTGTTTTTTTTATCACTTAAAAGGGTTTAAAAGATAAACAAAAAAAGCTAATATCATTCTACAATAAATCATATTAAAATACTAAAAGAAATTCCCGACAATATATAAAATAAGAACAATAAGAATATTCCAACGAGGAAAAATTTAATAAAATGTTATTATTTTAAAAAAAACAAAATAATAGCTATAAACAGCTATTATTTTGCGTCGTTTAATATGTTAAACATTTTTAAATATAAATATTTCTCTTAAAATTGTTTGTTGGGGACGTGAATAAATAATGGAGTTTCTTGGGGTTATCTTAATTGCATCTTTTTCAATATTACAACCCAATAAAGAAGAAAAATCTATTGCCGCTTCTAATATCCAGCCGTTTTTTTCTATTTCGTTTATTATCTTTAAATCATATTGTTTATTTCCGATCTTGAAAATTGGAAAAATAATAACTATTTTCTGCCCTATTTTAAGAATTTTTTTAAATTCTCGAAAAACAGTCAAATATAATTCTTTTAGCTCTCTGATGATTAAAGAACATTCTGAAGGCTTAAACCTTACTGGCCCTAAATATGGCTCCGTGGTGATTAAAATTATTGAATGTGGCCTTATTTTTTGAGAAATTCTTCTCGCGTCAGAACAAAAAATTTTTAACCCATTCATATCTAAATTCATTTTTCTACCCAACCAAAACAAATTCTTGTTTGCCTCCTTTATAATTCTCTTATCCTTGTCTGTCCCGATAACCCCCTTAAACCCTGCCAAAACAGCTTCTTGAATAATTGTTCCCGAACCGCAAAATGGATCTAAAAAACAGCCATTAATAGAATCTCTCCCCAAATTAATCATAATTTTTGCCAACTTGGGGGGAATCATTCCTTTTTTTATCACCCTAGACGGACGCTTAATATCATGTAAAATATATTTTTTAAAATCTTGGCAAACCCTAGTTTTGCCAATAAAAACTTTATTTTTTCTAAACAAAAAAACTATTTCTATTCCTTGTTTTAAAATCTTTTTTTTAGTCAAATCCACCGAAGAAAAGGCTGAGTAATCCGGCATTATTTTTTGAATTTCAACATCTCTTTTTGCTAAATCCGCTCGTATTCCTTCGATAATTTTGTTAATAAAAATTTCTGTTGTCTTAATTATTTTTGGATTTCCAAAGCCATAAAAACTAAACCCTATTTTTGTTTTTCGGTTATCTGTTTTTAATAGTTGATATATATTCTTTTCAATTACTTCTTTTTCTGCGTCTAAATCTTTATTTGTTTCAAAAAATATCTCCCCAATTTTAATCGTACCGCCCAATTGATTTTGAAGTTCTTCTATCCCTAAATTTTCTTCGCTATCCAAAATTAAAAATTCCAAAGAAATAAATTTTAGTTTAATTTTCTTTGGTTTTAAAATTTTTAAAATTTCAGCTATTGACAAACTGGAATTATTGCCTAAAATAAAAAAATAGGTCATAATAAATATTATATTATTTTAATTAAGTAAATGTCAATTGTTATGTATGAATTATTGTATATCGTCCCTTCTCCTTTAACAGAAAAAGATTTGCCCATTGTTTCAGAAAAAGTAAAAATCTTTGTTGAAAAACTTGGTGGTAAAATTCTTAAAGAAGAAAATTTGGGAAACAAAAAGTTAGCTTATCAAATTAAACAAAATTTTCGGGGTTTTTATGTTTTAGTTAATTTTGAGATGGAGACAGAAAAAATTAAAGAATTAAACAATAAATTAAAATTGATGCCCGAGATTCTAAGACACATGATCACTATTTTTATTCCAAAAATTGGAGTGAGAAAACAACGAATTTCTAAAAAAGAGGTTAAAGACGATTTTTGTGAGTTAAGTGAATTAAAAAACCCGAAAGTGGTCTCAGAAAAACGTGAAGAAAAAAAAATAGAAGAAAAAAGTAATAAAAAAATAAATTTAAAAAATTTAGGAGAAAAAATAGACGATTTGTTTAAAATATAATTTATTTACTTTAATAATAATCTATTATAGATTTTTAAAATATTTAATTAACAAGTTCTTAAACAACAAATTTATGAACGTTAATAAAGCAATTGTCGCTGGAAACTTAACCCGGGACCCCGAAACTAAAACAACTCCCTCTGGTCAAACTGTTACTTCTTTCAGTATTGCCACTAATCACTTTTGGACTGACAAAGGAACTGGTGATAAGAAAAAACAACCCGAATATCACAATATTATTGCTTGGGGAAGGTTGGGAGAAATTGCTCAAGAATATTTAAAGAAAGGGGGGCTGGCTTATGTGGAGGGTCGAATACAAACTCACGCTTGGCAAGATCAACAAGGAAATAAAAAATCTCGGACAGAAATAATTGCCGAAAAACTACAACTTGGTCCAAGAACAAATGAAAACGAATCTTTCCGAGAAAAGGGAAATCAAAACTTATCTGAACCAAACCAAGAAAATGAATCCTTACCAGACGAAATAAATGTTGAAGAAATTCCTTTTTAAATTAATAAATTAATATCTCCGTTTTATGCAAAACAATCAAAAGCATTGCCATTTTTGTGTTAACAATGTTAAAGAAATTGATTACAAAGATACTGACGTTTTGCGACGTTTTGTTTCTAGTTATGAAAAAATCCTTCCCAAAAAGAAAAGGGGGACGTGTGCTAAACACCAAAGAAAATTATCTCAAGCAATAAAAAGGGCTCGAATTATGGCTTTGCTTCCTTTTGTAAAAGAGTAAAAAGATGAACATCAATGTAAACGACTTAAAAAAAACTGGTTTAGTAATTAATTTTAATAACGAACCATACCAAGTTGTTTTTTCTCAACACTCAAAGACTGCCCGAGGACAGTCTTTTATTAGAACTAAATTAAAGAATTTAATTACTAATCAAGTTTTAGAAAAAACATTCAGTCAAGGGGACCGATTAGAAAAAGCTGATATTGAAAAATCCAAGGCTAATTTTCTTTATCAAAATCAAGAAGATTTTTTCTTTATGGACAACCATAATTATGAACAATTTTCTTTAAACAAAAAATCTCTTTCCGGGCAAGAAAACTTTCTTAAGGAGGGACTAGAGGTGAATGTTTTAATTTTTAATCAAAAACCGGTTAATATTGAGCTTCCTAAAAAAATTGACCTTATTGTGATTGAGTCTCCCCCAAGTATAAAGGGCGATTCTGCCACATCACCATCTAAAATTGTAACCCTGGAAACTGGATTAAAAATAAATGCCCCTATTTTTATTAAACAAGGAGACTTAATTAAAATTAATACTGAAACCGGGGAATATGTGGAAAGGACATAAAAATTTATGATTACTCTTGAAGAAATTTTTAATCGTGCCGCCATTTCTGGCGCTTCCGACATCCACTTGGGGGATTCTTTACCTGTTTATTTCAGAATTGATGGTTTACTTTTGCCAACAGAAAATTCACCCATTTTAAAAAGTGAAGATATTTTATCATTAATTTCCCCTTTAATTAATGAACAACAAAAAGAAAAACTTTTAAAAGAAAAAAATTTAGAATTTTCTTATCAAATTAAAAATAAAATTCGTTTTAGAATAAGTGTTTTTTGGGAAAAAAATAATTTAGCCCTAGCCGCTCGATTAATAAGTTCTCAAATCCCGAGTTTAAAAGAAATGGATTTATTGGAAATTGTTCATAAAATAGCGGATTTACGCGATGGTTTGGTTTTAGTAACTGGTCCAACTGGTTGTGGAAAATCAACCACCCTAGCCGCTTTAATTGATTATATTAACGAAAAAAGAAGCTGCCACATCATTACATTGGAAGATCCAACCGAATTTATTTTTCAATCAAAAAAAAGTTTAATTGCTCAAAGAGAATTAAACCAAGATATGATTTCTTTTAAATCTGCATTAAAACATATCGTTCGTCAAGATCCTGATATAATTTTAGTTAGTGAAATGAGAGATTTGGAAACTATTTCCCTAGCTATAACATTAGCAGAAACTGGGCACCTTGTTCTGGCAACCCTTCATACTCCGAATGTCCCTCAAACCATTGACAGAATTATTGATATTTTTCCATTTGAACAACAAAAACAAATCCGCCTTCAAGTTGCCTTAGCTCTAAAGTGTATTATTTCGCAACATTTAATCCCCAAAAAAGACAAAGGGCGAATTGCCTCTAGAGAAGTTCTTTTTAATACCCCGGCTATTGCTAATTTAATTAGAGAAAACAAAATAACACAAATTAAATCTGTTTTACAAACTGGGTCAAAAGATGGAATGTTTACTTTAGAGCAAGATTTAAAAAGACTTTATCGCGCCGGATTAATTACTTTAGACGTCGCTATAAATCACGCTAATTTTCCAGAAGAATTATTAAAAGAATAAGAATATAACGCCCCTGTGGTATAATGGATAACACAACAGGCTTCGGACCTGTAGTTGGGGGTTCGAATCCTCCCGGGGGCATATTTTAATAATTATTTAATTTTTTTAAATTATTTCTTAGATAAATGTAATAAGCCCCCATAGCTTAATGGTAAAGCAGTTGCCTCTTAAGCAATGGACGGAGGTCCGATTCCTCCTGGGGGTATTTTAAAATAATAATAATAAAAAAGCTACGCCATTTCACTGTGTAGCCTTTTTATTTAAAAAAATTAATTATTTTTTAACAACATCTTTTAATCCTTGCCCCGCTTTAAATTTAGGAACAGTCATTGCTGGAATTTTAATTTGTTTTCCAGTTTGGGGATTAACACCAGTTCTTGCTTTTCTTCTACTTGTTGAAAATGTTCCAAAACCAGTAACAGAAACCTTTTTGCCTCCTTTTAAAGTATCTTTAACGATACTAATAAAAGAATCTAAGTGTCTAGCTGCCTCTGTTTTAGAACAAGACTTAGCTTTTTGAGCTAATTTTTCAATTAATTCTTTTTTGTTCATAAAGACCTCATTTATTATTCTATCTTTTAATTTGATAGAATGTTAATTATTTTTTATTGGCATAATTAAATATAAAAAGTTATTTTCGGGGTTGTTTTTAAAAATTCCCGGCGTATCATCATTAACAATCTGAATTTTAATTTCATTTTCTGATAAATTATTTAGTCCTTCTATTAAATAGCGGTAATTAAAAACTATTTCCACATCTTCTCCTAAAACTTCTCCATCTAAAACTGTTTTATTTTCTCCAATTTGATCATTAATGGAGGAAATAATTAAATTATTTTTTTTACTTGAAATTTTTAAATTAATATCATTAATTCCTGTTTTTGAAAAAAAACTCGCTGTTTTTACCGCTCTTAACAATTTTTCTTTTTCTATAATAACTTGTGTTTTATTATTTTTAGGAATGGTTTGTTGATAATCGGGATAGTCTCCATTAATAATTCTTGAAAAAATTTCTGTTTCTTGATATTTGAATAAAATTTGATTTTCTGTTAAATATATTTCAATTTCACTTTTTTCTTTAATAATTCTTAAAACTTCTTGAAGGGTTTTAAGTGGAATAATAAAGTTTGTTTTTTCTTTAAAACAAACTTCTTCTAAAGAAATTTGTTTTTCTGTTAATCGATAACTATCTGTTCCAACAATAGTTAAATTTTTATTTTCCGGATTATTAAAAGAAAATAAAGCACCACTTAATTCATTTCTTATTTCTGAAGAAGAAATAGCGAAAATTGTTTTTTCTAAAGCATTTTTTAAAATTTCACTTTTAATAACATTTTTATTATTTCTTTCAAGTGAGGGGATAATGGGAAATTCTTCTGAGGATATTCCTTTAATTTTAGCTTCTTGATCTTCACTTTTAATCGTTAGTTCATCTTTAATTAATTCAAAATCTATTGGTTTATTTGGTAATAAATTAATATAATTAGTAAATAATTGAGCTGGAATAGTAATCTTTCCTTGTTTTTCTATTTTAGCTCTAATTTTTGTTTCAATTGCTATTTCTAAATTTGTTGTAGTTAATTTGAGATTATTCTTTTCCGCAGACAATAAAATATTATTAAGAATAGGTAAAGTGGTTTTACTTGTTCCTGCTAAATGGGAATTAATATTTAATCCCTGAGATAAATTTTCTTGCAAACAAGAGAATTTCATATTTATATATATTATTATTATATTATATTAAATATTTATTAATAATAAAAGGGGGATGAGTGTTAATAAAGTAATAAAAATGTTTATAACAAAGGTTAAAATGAAAATTAAGTTTGGGAAAAGATTTGGAGAATTAGGGGAAAAAAAGTTAATTAAATTATTTTTTAATTTTAAAATTAACTTTAACCCATTTTAAGAACGCTTTATCCACAAGTTTTCTACCCAATATTGTTTATTTTATTATCGTCTATTTTTTGAAACAATAAAATCCAAACAGAAATTTGCCAAGAGGAAATAATTGAATTAATTATTAAAATTAAACCCAAAAGACAAAAACTATAAATAATACTAATCAAAGAATAAACAAAATGAAAATTTAATTTTAAAGATAAATTTAATAAAAAGATAAAAGGACTAGCCATACCAATAGAAAATAGTAGAGCAATTAAACCAACCAAAAGAACAACTAAAGTAAGAATAATTAAAGTTTTAATAATTAAGAAAAAATTATTAAAAAAGAAAGAAAAAGAATTTTTAATTGATTCTAAAAAATTATTTTTCTTAATAACTAAAAATAAAGTCGCAAAGCGAGAGATAAAAGAAAATAGTAAAACTAATAAAATAAAAACAATAATATAAATTAAAATAGGAATAGGTAAATTTTGAATAAAAGGAATTCCTAAAATAAAGAAAAAAATTAAAATCGAAATCCAAAAAATAAGGTATATAAAAAGAACTCGATAAAAAGGATTATTATTTTTATCCCCCAATAAAATTTTAAAAGAAAAACTCCTTTTAACAACAGCATTAATAATAGCAATTTGTGATTTAAAAGAAAGGTATATTAAAATTAAAGCAAAAAAAATAATTATAAAAAAACGATAATTATCTTTAGAAGAATAATTAATGTTATTTAAAAAGGAGCCCAAATTTAACTTAAATGATCTTAAAATAATAATTTGATTTATCCAATTAATAAATCTTTTTAAATTAATAACAATTAAGTTTATTTCATTATTAGCCAAAAAACCAGCTAAAAATCCAAATAACCAAAGAATAGGATTTCTCCAAACAATTTGCCAAGCAGATTTTAATAAACCCTTAACTTTCATTTTCATTCTTTATTAAATTAACAAATTCTTTTTTTTCTAAAGTTTCCTTTTTAAGTAAAACCTGAGCGATTTTTTTTAATAAGTTTTTTTGTTTTTTAATTATTTCTTGAGCTTGTTTAAGGCTAAAATTAATAAAAAAGGAAATTTCATCATCAATAATTTTGGCAAATTCTTCAGAATAATCTTTTCTTTCAGATATTTCCCGTCCTAAAAAAATCAACTCTTCTTTTTCTCCAAATGTTCTGGGGCCAAGTTTCTCACTCATGCCGTATTCCATAACTAATTTTTGAGCTATTTTGGTTGCTCTTTTTAAATCATTGGACGCTCCGGTTGTTACTTGTCCAAAAATTTCTTTTTCTGTTAAATAACCACCCAAAAGAGCGCTTAAATTATCTAAAAATTCCGATTTAGTTTTTAATGATTTTTCTTCTTCGGGAATTTGTAAGGTGTATCCAGCCGCTTGACCCCTGGCAATAATAGAAATTTTTTGGACTGGGTCGCAACCCGGTAAAAAATAACTAACAATAGCATGTCCGGCTTCATGATAAGCAACAATTTCTTTTTCTTTTTTTGTTAAAACGTGGCTTTTTCTTTCCGGGCCCAAAATAACCCTTTCAACACTTTCCATCATCTCTTCTTTTTCTATTTTTTTCTTATTTTTTCTTGCAGTTAAAATAGCAGCTTCATTTAAAAGATTTTCTAAATCAGCGCCACTAAAACCGGGGGTGGTCTCCGCAACTTCTCTTAAACTAACGTTTTTATCTAAGGGTTTATTAATGGAGTGAATTTTTAAAATAGCTTCCCGGTCTTTTAAATCGGGCAAGTCAAGAATAACTTTTCGGTCAAAGCGACCCGGTCTTAAAAGAGCTTGGTCTAAAATGTCGGGACGGTTGGTGGCTGCCAAAACAATTAATCCACTATTTGGTTCAAACCCATCTAGCTCAACTAAAATTTGGTTTAAGGTTTGTTCTCTTTCATCGTGTGATCCTCCCAATCCAGCACCTCGTTGTCGGCCAACCGCATCTAATTCATCAATAAAAACAATTGCCGGTAAATTTTTTTTCGCCTTATTAAATAAGTCTCTTACTCGAGAAGCGCCGACCCCAACAAACATTTCAATAAATTCTGATCCGGAAATATGAAAAAACGGAACCTCTGCTTCCCCAGCCACGGCGCGAGCCAAAAGTGTTTTTCCACAACCTGGCGCGCCAACCAAAAGGACACCCTTTGGTATTTTTGCTCCCAATTTTATGTATTTTTTGGGGTTTTTTAAAAAATCAACAATTTCTTCTAATCCTTCCTTGGCTTCATGTACCCCGGCAACATCCTTAAATGTGGTTTTTCCCTTTTTATCTTGGGGATTTATTTTTCTAGCCTGACTTTCTCCAAATTTAAAAGCTTGCATTCCAGACCCCTTCATTTGTTTAGAAAAGAAATAAATCAAAATGCCCAAAATTAATAAAGGAATAATTAAGGGGAAAATGATATTTAAAAAAGCCTCCCTTCCTTTAGTGCTTTTCACCTTAAGAGAGACCCGAGATAATTCTTCAAAAGAAACTCCGTAACTGGTTAACAAATCAACCAAACTTTCATTATCTTCTTTAAAAGAATAAAAGATTTCTTGATTGTTTAGAATAATTTCTAAACGACTTTCTTCTATATTAATTTCTTTAACTTCACCCTTTTTTATTTGTTGAACCAAACTATTAAGACTAATTTCCCGGCTATCTTTTACTTGCGGGTTTAAAAGACTAAATAATCCGGAAATAATTAAAAAGATAATTAAAAATATTAAGAAATTTTTAACTAAGGATTTCATTTTTCATTTTCTATTATTTTTTAATCAAAGAAAGTCCCAATCGATGATCATTTGGTTCAATAGAAACTATTTTGAATTTCATTATATCTCCTGGTTGAGCAACCCCAGCCATGTCTTTTATCGGATTTTCCGAAAGCTCAGAAATATGAGCGAGACCATGAATGTCTTTGTCTAATTCTACGAAAAGACCAAAGGGATTTATTTTAAGAATTTTGCCATCAATTTCTTGATCTAATTTATATTTTTTTTCTACATTCTTCCATGGATCATCAATTAAACGTCTAATAGAAAGAGATATTTTTCCATCTTCTGTAATGCCGATAATTTGAGCCTTAACATTCTCCCCCGCCTTTACTACGTCTTTAGGATGGTCTATTCTTTGCCAGGCCAGTTCTGAAATATGAACCAAACCTTCTTGTTCTTTGTCAAAAGTGACAAATATTCCAAAATCAACTAAACCACTAATTTTACCATCAATAATGTCTCCAATTTTGTATTTTTCTTGAAGACTTTGTTTTTCGGGTAAATCAATATCTTTTTCTGAAACAATTAATTTATTATTTTTTTCATCAAGAGAAATAATTTTTACTTTAATTTCTTGATTAATAAAACTTTTTAATTTTTCTAAAATTTTATTTTTATCCCCCCCTTCTACTCGTGGATAATTATCTGGTTTAAGTTGGGAAACTGGTAAAAAGCCCTGAATTTTTCCATATTTAACAAGCAAGCCGCCCTTATTTGCTTCAACAACCTTAACTAATAGAATTTTTTTATCTTGGAAGATTTTTTCCAACTTATTCCAAGCTTTTTTGTGACTGGCGTGTCTAAAAGATAATTCTATTAAGCCCCTTTCATTTTCCACTTCAATTACCGTCGCGGAAATTTTATCACCCTTTTTTAAATTAGAGAATTCTCCTGATTCATCAAATAATTCGGGGCCCCGCACCACACCCGTAGTAATGCCATTTATGTCCAAATAAACTTCATTTCGCCCAATTTCAAGAACAATTCCTTCAATTAAATCATTAACCTTGGGGAATGCTTTTATGAATTGGAGATATTCTTTTTTCTTTGATAATTCTGACATAGATTTAATAAAAATTAGAAATTTAAATCACAAATTAATAACAAGGTCTTACTTCGTTACTATTTAATATTAATATTATATCAGCTTTTATAAAGATTGACAAGGTTTATTCTTTCTTTTATTATGGTTTTATGAAAATTAACAGCAAAGCGTTTTTTTTTCTTATTTTAACTCCAGTGTGCCTTTTTTTCTTTTTCTATTTATTTTGGCAACCCGACACCTTAGTAAATTATTTTCCAGAATCAACGGTCTTTTATTTTCATTTTGATTTAAATTCCTCCAGTCGTATTGGTTTTTTAACTCAAAAGTGGTTGAACCAGGAATTAATTAAAAATTCTTTTAAAGAAATTAGTTCCAATTCTCAATTTCCTTTGGACCAAATTTTAAAAAAAGAAAACATAGACCTTTTAAGTGAAGTGGGAATTATCGGAATACCATCTCAAGGTAATGACCCCAATTATCAAAACCAAATTGTGGTTCTTTTAAAAATACGAAAGTGGGCTGATTTTTCATTAATAAAAAATAATCTTTCTAATTTGAATTTAATTCAACTAAACCGCCGCATTTGGATAGCTTCTCAATCACCCGTTTTTTTAAACAAAAAAGAGAATAAAAATTTAAACCAAAATTTTTTAGAAGTTTTTAATTTTAAAAAAATTATAAATCCCATTTTAGGGAAAGGTTTTTTTAATATAGGCTTTTTAGATGACCAAGATAATTTTTCCTCTTCTTATAAAAGATTGGATTTTGAAATCTTTTCTAATTCAACTTTAGATGGTTTATTTTTTTCTTTTATTAAAGTACCGGAAGATTTTTTCAAAAATCAGGATCCAAAAACAATTGATCAGATTATAATAAATCCCAAAACAGAGCCCCAAATTGTTTTATTTTATAAAAACAGCAATGGTCTAAAGTTTTTTGAAAATGAATTAAAAAAGTATTTTGCTCTCAGCAAACCAGAGGAGACCATAAGATATCTCCCCGACCAAACTTATTTTATTGAATCAATTGCCAATCCAGAAGCGTTTCAATTTCAGCAAAAAATAATCGTTGGGCAAGAAGTAGATTATTGTTTATTTGAAAAAAAAGATTTAAGCAATTTTGATGATGGTCTTAATGAAAAATTCGAAGGGAAGGAAATTATTGTTTGGAAAAATGATAATCATCTCTTTTTAACTGGAAATGAAAAAACTTTTATTAATTTCCAAAAATTTTTTTTAGACAAAAATTTTTTGTTTGAAAAATATTGCCCCCAAAAAGGAGGTTATCTGTTTTTCAACAAATTTGGAATAAAGGATATCTTGTTTATGGAGGTGGATGGTGGTAATTTAGGAATAATTGGGTTTAATTAAATTAAAAAATAATTGGGGATAAAAGCCTTGTTAATTGAAATTTTAACTATATACTATAATCTATTCATATAATTAATTAATTTTTTATTTTAGATTTTTTATGAAAGAAAATTTAACTTCTGTTAAAAAGGAACTAGAGGAAAGAAAAAAACAGATAAAAAGTGAATTGGGGCAGATAGCGACCAAAAGTAGTCAGGGAGAAAATAATTATCGAGTTCAATTTCCTGAATATGGTCGGTCAGAAGATGAAAATGCTGACGAGGTGGCTACTTTTATCGATAGTCTTTCCACAGAAAAAAGTTTAAAAAATTCATTAGAAGCTATTGATCTGGCCCTGGGTAAAATTAGCCATGGAACATATGGTCTTTGTGAAAATTGTGGGAAAAAAATTGGGAAAGAGCGTTTAGTAATTCTATCAACCGCTCGTTTTTGTTTAATGTGTAAAAGCAAAAAAAAGTAAAATGGTTAAGAAGGTTTTTTTTTAACCAATTTTATATTTCTAGTTTTTTTTATTTTAGATAGAATTTTTAAATATTTGGTCCTGAATGGAATAGAAAAAGTTTTTTTTATAAAGCTTTTTTTATTTAAAAATAAAGGAATTGCTTTGGGCATTCCTTTATTTTATAAACTATTTTATTTTATTTTATTTTTGATTTTTTTCTGGATGTTTTTTAATTTAATAAAGTCTTTTCAAGAGAAGAAGATGATTCAGTTTTTTTCTTTAGAAGCGGTTTTAATTGGCGCAATTAGTAATTTAATTGATCGCTTGAATTATGGGGCAGTAATTGATTATTTCTCTATTCCCTTTACTGTTTTAAATCTATCAGATTTAATGATTTTTTTCGGAATTATTATATTCGGGTGGTTCTCTTTGTTAAAAAGCGATAAGCGTTAGCCGCTGAAATTGCTCCTTCGGCTGAAGCAGTAATAATCTGTTTCAGTTTATCCGCTGGACCAGTAATGTCGCCCGCCGCAAATAAACCAGGGACGTTTGTTTCCTGCCGATAATTCACAACAATGTATCCAGCTGAATCTTTTTTAAGTTTTAATGGCGGATTTAGATTAAATTCTTTAGAAGGAATAGCTCCAATTTCAATAAAAAGTCCATTGATTTTAATGCTTTTTTTATTTTGATAGGGTTTGTCTAAAATAATTTCATTAACCAGACTATCTCCTTTAATTTCTTTTATTTGATTGTTTAAAATCTTTTTTATTTTCTTTTCCTCGTCTACTTTAGTTTGCCAAAGGGCCTGGGCGCGAAAAATTTTTTTTCGATAAATTAAATAAACTTTTTTGGCAATTTTTGATAAATAAAGAGCCGACGTTAAAGCCGAATCACCACCACCCGCTACGGCGATAATTTTATCTTTAAAAAGGGGGCCGTCACAAGTGGGGCAATAACTAACCCCTCGACCCAAGAAATCTTTTTCACCAGGAACAGATAAGATTCGATGTTGAACCCCCAAAGCTAAAATAATAGTTTTAGTTTTGATTATTTTTCCTTCATTGGTTTTTATTTCAAAAAGATTTTTATTTTTAGAAATTTGGTCAGCTTTGACATAAAGAAATTCGGGATGATATTTTTGGGTTTGGTTAAAAAATTTTTCCATTAATTCTTGCCCGGAAATTGATTCAAACCCGGGATAGTTTTCTACCAAATGAGATTCAGAGGCGGTGCCCCCCTTTAGGGAACCAATTAAAGCGTGTTTTAATTCATAACGGGAAGCATAAATAGATGCGGTTAAGCCGGCTGGACCCAAACCAACAATAATCAAATCATAAATCATATTTTTAATTAAAATAATAACAAATAAAGTTATTATATTATAGGTTATTTTTTGGAAAAATAAAACAGGGCGGTTTAGTTTTTAGTTTTATTGTTTTTTTTATTTCTGTTTGTTATGATAATCTATAATTAATCAATCATAATCTTATTTTTTAAATATAGCTATGAATGAAAATAAAAAGGGAATAATCTTGGGGTATTTTTTATTCGCCGCAGTCGCAATTATTTTATTTTTTTTGTTTAAACAAGACGGATTTAATGACAAAGTCAAGAATTTAGATGAAAACTTAGATAAAATTGAATTAGATGAGGGTCTTGTTGGAATAGAAGTAAACAAGATATTACAAGAAGCTAACACCTTTATTATTAAAAAAGGGGAAGGATTAGATGAAATAAGCCAAAATTTAAAAGACCAGGGTTTAATTAAAAATGAAATTCTTTTTAAATTTTATGCCATT
>Ga0265595_1000298_pt1 | contig 47451 bp, 38 predicted proteins | sample saktaG_15_FD_190148 | JGI IMG/M metagenome (GOLD analysis project Ga0265595, IMG submission 190148) | Saline water microbial communities from Sakinaw Lake, British Columbia, Canada - sak_2013_06_06_50m | ecosystem: Environmental > Aquatic > Non-marine Saline and Alkaline > Saline ...
CTCAATCCATCCCGCGGGCAGAAACCGCACCAGGGTCGACCAGTTATCATCTTCAGCAACATCTCGCATCCCTCAATTCTAAGACCTTCGGCCGCATTGTCAACGCCTTAAGTTAGCGCATATGGGAGTCACTCCCGGAGTCAATCCGCGATACAGTTCCGCGACGAACGCGGCGATGAATGTGCTTCTGAATCAACGATTTAGCTTGGGTTTCAGTTGCGCGGCGACGGGAGAAGTCAGTGCAACAGCTAATAGCGCAGTAACTTAGACATTCAGCGCGGCAGCGAGTTCGGATTTGAGTTCGGCGGTCAGTTGCGTCACGAGTCGCGCCGCGACTCGCACTCTCGTTTACGCTTTCAGTCGCGAGTTGAGTTCGGCAGCCAGTTGCCGGCCGAATTCGCGGCTAAGTGCTGAAGTCAGGGCTCAAATGAGCGCCGCAATCCCGGCTCGGGTCCCGGGTCAAGGCCTCAGGACGGGAGTCGTCGACGCTGCCGTCGCGGCAGCGAGCGGTCTGGCGGAATCAGGCGGTCGAGAAGTCGGTTGTCGGCTCACGGGTCTTCGAGGCCAACCGGGGTCGCTTGCTTCCGACCCTCCCGCTTTCCGGTGAACCAGAGCATGCTACGGGGCTGGGCAAGTCGTGCCCCGTTTCTCTCGGGGGTGCAAGACCAAGACCCTGGCCTAGGTCGTAGTCGTAGACGGCTGTTCCTCCACGGGTGGCTGTGGCTGTTGCGAGTCGTCATCGTAGCTGCTCGCGGTGAAATACTCTTCAGCCAGCCGTCGGTGCCGAGTGATGGCCTCGGGCTTGTAGCCGGTCATGTTGTAGTGTTTGTCCTGCCATTCGAAATAGGCCCCTAGTTTGGACAGAAGCTCCTCCGTATCGACGGGCGGTGTCGCCGACCTGTACCAGTCAAGCCAGATGAACCGGAATGGCCGGTCACCTTCTGGTGCGAAAGCGCGAGCCGAACTGTGAGCGGCGATGCCAAACGGCGGCGCGTCGCTCTCCGCCTTGTAAGCTTCCGCTATCGGCAGACCCAGGAGTATGCTGTCTCTGATGCGCTCGTGCGTAGCTAGGACTCGAGTGGTTCGCGTATCCAACTGGTGACCGTGGAAGACCGGGCCGTATGCTACAGCGCCGCGCACGAGGAATTGGTGGTACGGTTTGAGCTCGTTTACGAAGGTGTAGACGACTCTGCGCATGGTCTGATTGATGATGCTCTGCAATGGTCCGCGCCTCGCGGAAGTTATGTACGCGCCGTCCATGACCGGGTAAAGGTCGATTCCATCCTTGCTCGGCAGGTCATCGGCCGCCTCCAAGATGGCGCAATGCAGTTTGTAGATGAAGTTGGCAGAGATGGGCAGCGACCGCTGCATCTGGTTGCCGGAGCCCATGACGTCAAGCCAACAGACGTACTCGGTCTGCGGACGCTGGTCAAAGTACCTGGAATCGAAGTAGATGCCTCGAGGGTCCGGTGTGGTCATTGATTCCTTCCTAGTCTGAAGAGCATGGGGACATTTGGAACGCCGTGGCATACCTACCACATTGCACGCATTGCGTCAAGGCTGGTCGGGGCTGGGACGTCAGTGCGGACATCGTAGCGCCCATGCCCTTCATGACGAATACGTAGCGGTGCGTGCAACATCGGTCGTCGTGACAAAGGCCGGGTGTGCCACCCTCGGCAAGGTCAAACCCGGGCTGAAGAACATGGTCTCGGAACCCGCATACCGCGACTGCGCGCTGTAACTTAGGTCGTAGCGGCGAGCGCGGTGTCCCTTGTAGAGGTGAGCGATTTCCCGGTCCGTGTCATAGGAGACTATCCACGGCAGGCTCAGACGTCGCGTGACGGCCTCAGCGACTTCCTTGTGGTCCTCAGGACGGTAGCGATTCTCGTAGAGACCTTTGCCCTTGCCGAAGTAGGGCGGGTCGAGGTAGACCAACGAACGGTGTGGCAGCCGTGGGAGGACTGTCCGCATGAAGGCCAAGGCATCCATGTTGTGGAGGCTGATGCGGTCCCTATAGCGCGCTATCTTCACTATTCGAGCTATCAGGTCACGTTTGTTGAACCTGGCATCGAGTTTCCAAACGCCCTGCTGCCGCTTGCCGCCGATGACCCCGCCGGTGAGTATGCCCGAGCGGTTTGTCCTATTGAGGAAGAACGTACTGAACCCAACCTCCAGGAGTGAAAATGAACCCGGGTTGTCATGCACGTTCCTCTGACGGTTCCATGTGGCCATCGAGACGTGCGTGTCGCTGATCAGTCGACACAAACTCTCCGTATGGTCGAGCACCGCGCGCCAGAACGAGTAGACCTGAATGCTCAGGTCGTTGATGTGCACATGGCGGGAGTACTCTCCGAATAAGAGCGGCCAGGCGATGCCAGCCCCTCCGGCGTAAGGCTCGGCATAGTGGCCATCGCGGAGACCGTTTCGGATAACGACAAGCTTCACGAAATTGGCGAGCGCGCCCTTGCCCCCGGGGTATCTGAGAGGGCTAGTGAAACCGTGTTGTGGTGGCACGAAGCAGCGCTCTCATGACTTGGCCCAAAGGAGTTCAACGAATGTCTGGATGTTGTCCCAAGTGTGCTTGAGTTCTGCAGCCTCAGGGTGATAGCTGCTGTTGTGAACGTACGCATTCCAGCCATCTACAGACAGGACGTGATACTTGTTGTTCGCAATCGTCCTGATGCCGAGCAATGGACTCTTGTCGCACACGCCTGTCTTCTCCATGTGGTCGGCGACCGTACGCATCTTCTCACGCAGACTCATGTCTTTCGTGACAGTCTTCTCTCCGGCCAGAGTGGGTCGCTTCAGTCTGACCGTCAGTGGGATAGAGTTACGATGAGCGTAGTCGTCCAAGCTCATCTCCACAAAGACCCGCAGCATGACGGCCCCGGAATTCACGAATCTCTGCAGCGGGAGCGCCATGAGTTCAAAGTAGATACTGTTTATCCTAGGTTTCTTGATCTCGAGCTTGAGTTGCTTCGGTATCAAAGTGTCCCGCTCGGTGGGTACGCGCCGAGCCTGCTTGGCTGGGGAGCGGGTACTCTCAGTAGACGAGGTCCCACCACGGGGAGTGCCGTCTCCCGGTGACTTCGGCAACTCCCTGTGCGCGATGTCGCGTGCGTATGCGACGCGTTGCACCTTGCTGTCAAGATCTGTGACCTTGATGGCACGGCTGAGTACATCGGCGACAATGAGAGCAAGTCGCCCCAATGCCTTGTCCTCGGGCGGCAGCAAGATCAGTTGCCGCTTCTTGACATCGACCCCAATCAGTCTGCGAGCTTCGGGGGTATTCAAGACTCGCTCGATGTTGGTAATCGCGATCTTGCTGGTTGCGGCGTCATCCAGATAGCCCGCCTGCACGACGAGGTCGATGGCCTGCAGGGCCGGAGATGTCGATAGGCCTCTGAAGCGATGTTTGGCCTTGCCGTCCCACGGAATCACTCCAATCCCCCCGTTATCGCCCGTGTGCCTGATTCTAATCCAATGCTCGGCGTCTTCGCGCGACATGACCACGCAGTCGACTGCGGCTGGCAGTGACGTCGCCCGGTCATGCAGCCTCGCGTACTGCGACGCAAGGCTGTGGGGCAAACCGATTAACGCGGACAGACTTCGGATCGAGAGCAGTTTGAGTGCTGCGATGCGCCTGTTGCCTTCGAGGACAGTGTACTGCTCGCCTTGGCCTGCAGGCGTTACAATGGGCAGTTCTGTTCTATTCAGTCCGCGTTCCAGAATGCTCTCCGCTAGACGCACGAGCTTCGGCCCTTGGTCCCGCGCAATCGTGGCCAGAGCAAGTTGCTGATTGGCCGCCGGGTCATGGCGGGGGTTGGTGAGGTCGACGAGTAGATTCTCGACCGGAATGCTCTTGTACGGCCGCGCTTCTTCGTTCACGCGACACCTCCTAGGTTCAATGCTGCGGTGACTCGGAATATCCAGAGTGGGGCTCTTATGTTCAGGAGGTCATTCATTCTTCGGCAACCAAGTCAGGATTGCGGAGGCAGACGTTCGGTCGGGTTCCTGCAGACGACGCGATCCTGAGTTCATCGCCAACATGCTAGACGTCCAATCACGCCATGTCAAATGCGAAGGTCACTCATGTCCTTCGTCAGAGTAGTGGATGTCGGCGTCGGTGCAGGCCTTGTCTATCGCGGCGCTGATGAGCCACGAGAGGTCAGCCGAACTCGCGGCGGCAAGCAACGACACTTCCTCGTACTGTTTCTGCCTGCCGATGAAGTTGGCGACAATTCCCGCAATCCCACGGACGCAATCCCGCAGGCCGGTTATCTCCGCGTAAGGCAGAGAGACGCTACAGACTGCCAACGTTGCGCCACCCGATGGTATGATTCCCGCCACGCAGAGGCCGGTTCCTATTACCGAGCCACAGCCCATCAATGTCCGACCAGCATTGACGTATACCTTAGCGCGGCATACGTAGCTTACGGCGCTGGGCGGGGCAGCGTATGCCTTAACCTCCATGACACGCACGTCACCGAGGTTGCACATTTCGGGTTTCACGCGCAGCCAGACTTCGGAGCCTGCGCAGGATGTCAGAACATCAACGTAGTACAGCTTGCCATTGTAGTATGTGCTGTCCACGGTCTCGGCATTGCTGATGCCGGCCAGCAGCACGATGAATGCTACCACGAGAAACACTGTCGTCGATGCGGTCTGTTTGTGGGTCATCATTCCTCCTGGTTCTGTGATACGGTCACTCCGCTATCTCTCCTCGAAGCCGACCATGTCGACGTCTGGGTCGAGATCGACGAAACGGTCTGCCTTGGCCTTGAGGTCGCCGGCGGCATTAGACCAGTACCACACCTCAACTCTCCATCCCGAGCGCTGTGCCTCCTCGACGACCGGGACGAAGTCTGCGTCGCCGGCAACAATGGCGATGGTGGCGGGCGGCGAGGTTGTGATAATGAGCTTGGTTATGTCGATCCCCATCTGCATGTCCACGCCCTTCTCCTTATTGAAGATGTTCCGTCGAAAAACCACCACATCGAACCCCCTGGACCGAATGATGTCCCAAACGGAGTCATTTGGCGGTGGTTCCGACCCATAGAGCCGGGGAATATCGCCAGGGGCGCGTGTGCCCAAGACATGGGCGAGCAATCGGCCGTATTCAATCCGGTAGTAGTAGTTAGATGGAACAGGCGGCTTCCGACTGCGACCGGATGCTTTCTTGCCTTCTATCCACACGTTGGAGTTGTCGACAAACACGTACACGGATTCGCTCATTTCGTCCTTCCTTTCCTGAAGTCAGCGCCGACGGTCTCAGCGTCATCTTTCTCGCCCATCATCAAGGACGCGTTGGATTCGAGTCTCACGGCAGTCATGCCAGACGTTCGACTGATAACGTAAATGCGCTGGCTCTTCGAGAGTGTATCCCGGCCAGCGTTCCTGTTGGCTAGGTCTGGTCCTCCACCTGAGCATACGGAGCCTGAGACTTGACCAGCGATATGCCATGGTTGCAGTCCTGCTTGTTGCCGTACCCTTCACCTGAGTCGGCAATCGTCTTGTTGTTGTCAGCGAGTAACCGCTAGCGGTACTCGGTGTGGTGGTCTTTGTAGACTACGAACTTGGCCATATAGCCTCCTTATGTTGCAGATTCACTGTCGTCCGCTCTTGCCCGCCCACAAGGGTATGCCCATGCACGGGGTTGTTCGCTCGTGGCCTGCCTTCACGACTAACCCGGTCGATTGTTGTCATGGTCGAGACCCTTGCAGGACATCTTTGAGGCTTCCCGGGCCATGGCCCCAAGCGTCGTCGTCCGGCGGCTCGGCGACACCGGGCGCGAGGAGGAGGGCGCCGCCGTAGAAGGCGCGCGGGCCTTTGCCAGGCCGGGGCTCGACTTCAACCGGGACCGGCGGAGGTACGCCTTTGAGCATAACCGACATCGCATTCACGCGCCGGATAAAGTCGTCCAACTCCAGTTCGAGCGCGGGTCTGTTTGTCACGTCCGAGGGTCTGAGTCTGGCAATGGCCGTCTTGTCCCGAAGCGCGAAACGGTCCCGGACAGCCGCGCCTTTCCCGAGGGTCGCAAGCCACTGTCTGCGCCGGGCGATGAGAATGGGCGGCCAGGGGCCGTCGGTATCCGGGTGCTGCCGCCTGGTTCCGCTCACTGTCACGATGTCCTCTTGCACAATCAGGGCGGCCAGCCTCCGGTCATTCGCGGAATCCTGCGGGGTGCGAATCCCCTTTGAGCACAGCCGGTCTTGCTCGCGCTTCCACAACTCGCACCCCGCTGCTCCAGGCTCGGTCATCGGTCAAAAGGAGGCTAGCTACAGGTGATGGACAACCGGGCCGAGGGGAAGGTGTCGCCATCTTAAACGTCGTCAATAGTCTGCCGGCCGGCCCAGATTTCCCGCACCGGCCGGGCCAGCGCGACAAGCTCATAGGCATCGCCGTGGTATTCAAGACAGGCGCAGCCATTCTGGCCCGGGCGTTCGACAATCGCATCGAATCGAACATCCCTGGGGTCGACGCCGGTGCCGGGGCGCTCGGTGAGAACCGCGGCGACCATGCCGAGTGCGAGCGTCACCAGCCCGGCGCCGCCTTGGAGCAGTCCGGCGCCGAAGAAGACCGTGAGCGGAACCGGCTGGTCGGGCGAAGCGGAGTCCTGATTCGGGGACTGCCTGAGCCGCCGGTCCAGACCCACGTCAATCAGCCCGACGCTCCGCCAGGCGGAGCGCACGCTTGGTACGGCCTCGTGAAAGCGGAGTTCGGCCGCGCTGCCCGCGGTCAAGAAGTTCCCGGGCAGCAACGCAATGCCAAGCGGAACCCGGTAGCCGAGTTCCCTGGCTCTCGCGGCCACGTCTACGTCGTTCATCACTAGCACCGGCATGCAGTATTTGCCGTCTTCCTTCCACCCCGCTCTATCTTGACATTCGCCCGGCGGGGAGTTAATCTTCTGTGTCCATTCTATCGGGGTGCGGAACTTCATCCCATAAGTAAATGCTGATCCAGCATATCCCGAAGTCCGCACCCCTTTGTTCTTCTGCTTACAGGATGCTCGTTCGGGACCTTTCCCACCAGAAACCGCGCAGCCCTGCCTGTCGCGCATGCCTTCGCCCACGGGTGTAGGCTCGGCCTGAACCGTTGAGTGTATTCTCTTCATCCAATCTCGACATGTGCAATCGCCGTGCCACGCTTCGTCTGATTCGTAAGATGCGGTAACTTAACTACTTAGCTACAACAGCCCGCGCGGCAGCGTCGGCTGAGTCTCATCCATGAGACAGTCGAATCTGAGCTACCCCGAACGTAACTTCATGTCGGGCTGTGCTTTATGCTGCTTTTCAGCCGAGTCTCATCCATGAGACGGACACCCTAGTGAGTGAGACTGAAGCCTGACTAGTCTTGGGGGTTGATGTGGTGCTTGTGGAGCAGGCGGTAGAACTGGGCTCGGCTGTACCCGGCGAGTTCGGCAGCTTTGGGGGCGGAGCCGTGTGCACGAGTGAGGGCATCGATGAGCACCGTGCGTTCCGCGTCAGCCGCGGCCTTGAGCCGCTCGCCGCGCGTGAGCGGGACAGGCGACGCCGCCTCTGCCGGCCGGGCGGGCCTGAGTTCTGGCGGCAGGTCGGCGATCTCGATCGTGTCGCCGGAAGCAAGTATCACGGCCCGTTCGATTGCGTGCTGGAGTTGCCGGATGTTACCGGGCCAGCCGTATTTCACAAGCAGGACCAGGGCATCGTTGCTCGCCCGAATGACGGCGCGGATGTATTGCTGGCTGGTGCGGGTGATGAAGTAGCTGGTGAGCGCAGGGATGTCCTCACGCCGGCGGCGCAGCGGCGGCAGGCTGAGTTGGACCGTGTTGAGCCGGTACAGGAGGTCGCGCCGGAACAGGCCCTGGCTTTCGCGCAGGGCCAGGTCCATGTTCGTGGCGGCCACGATTCGCACGTCAACCACGGTCGCAACGCCTCCCCCGACGCGCGTTATGGTCTTGTCTTCGATAGCCCGAAGCAATCTTGCCTGCAGGTCCATACTCATGTCCCCGATTTCGTCGAGAAAGATGGTGCCGGTGTGCGCCAGTTCAAACTTGCCCGGGCGCGCCACCACCCCGGTAGCCGCGCCTTTCTCGACCCCGAAGAACTCGGCTTCAAGCAGGGCTTCCGGCACCGCGGCGCAGTTAACAGTGACAAACGGCCCCTCCGAGCGCGAGCCCGATTCGTGCAGCGCGCGGGCGATGAGTTCTTTGCCCGTGCCGCTCTCGCCGCTGACCAGCACTGGCACGAGAGTGCCGGCAACTCGGGGGATGAGTGCGAGCGTTTCGAGCACTTCGCGGTTGCGACCCACGACGCCCCGATAGCGCAGGCCGGGAATCTTCGGGGCGCGGCGGGTTTGGATGGCCTTGAGTTCTCCCAGCTTCTTCAGCGAGGGTGCGAGCATGCGGGACACGAGTTCGAGCAGGCCGGGCTCGAGCCTGGTCGCCAGGGGTAACCGGCGCTCGAGAAAGACGAGGCCGAGGAGCCGGCGTTCCTGCCTGACCGGCAGGAACGTGGCGAGGTCGGTCTGGGACGCGGTCGCGCGGCGGCGCGGAATCCGAGCAAGGTCCGGCTTGCCTTTGAGCGCAACCGGCCGGCCGTTCACCAGTATCGCGCCCTGCTCGAATTTGAGGTTGTCGCAGAGCAGCACCAGCGCGCGTTCGACAAAGGGTTCGGGGGCAAGCTCAAGAGCGACCGTGCCGAGCAGGCCCTGGAGCAGCGCGGTGTCGCGGTCGGTCCGCATTTCGAGCCGGTACAGCAGCCGCCCCGCTTCTTCGGCCTCCGCCACGACCGAGAGTCGTCGGAAGGTCCGGGCCGCAGTCCGCAGCAGGGGCAGGGCTTCGTCCGACCGCGCGAGTTCGAGGAGCAGGCGGCCGCGCTGCAGCCGGGTCTGGGCGAGTTCAAAGGTGTCGCCAAGACCCTCGAGTGTGGACTCGGCCCGAGTGAGTAATTCGAGGGCCGCGGTCGGTTCGGCGCGAGCCGCAGATAAGAGCGCTCTGACGCGCAGCGCCTCGCCCTGTTCCATCCGCAATCCCAGTTCGGCCGCATGGCGCTCAGCCTGCGCCAGCAGTTCTTCGGCCGCGTCGAGCCGGCCCCGGGCCAGCGCCAGTTCGGCCCGGCGCCAGCCAATAGTGGCGAGCAGGGCCCGGTCACCCGCGCTCTCACTCAATCGCGCGACTTCGTCCATGGTCGTCTCGGCCCGGGCCAGGTCGCCGCCCCGGAAAAGCGTCCAGCCCAGGTTCGAAAGCGCCTCCCGAAACAAGCGTCCAAGATGCTGTCCTTCTCGCTCGACCGCGATGACTGCATTGAAGTGGACAGCGGCGTTCTCGTAGTCCGAGCGCTTGAGCGCCAGTTCGCCCAGGGCCATTCTCGCAGCGAGCAGCAGGTCGCGAAATCCGTGTTGCTCGCAGAGCGCGATGGCCCGGTGGAAGTGCTCGGTTGCCTCATTCCACCGGCCCATCGACTCCAGTGTCCAGCCGATGTTGTACAGGTGAATCGCCCGACCATGTGTGTCTCCGGCCCTGGTGCTTGCCTCAAGACAGCGTTGGTAGCATTCGAGGGCTTTGCTCGACTGGCCCTGGAGGCCGTAGGTCCCGGCGAGTTGGTTCAAGGCGGACTGCTCGCCCTCAGCAAAGCCCGTCTCCCGGCTGAGCGCGAGGCATTGCTCGAAGCACTCCAAAGCCTGCTGGTACGCACCGCGTTCCATGTGCACCATGCCCACGAGGTTGAGTCCGCTGACCCGGATTCGCCGGTCTCCAGTGCTGCTGGCGGTATCGAGCACCATTCCAGCGTATCGGGCACTAGCGTCGAGGTCTCCGGCTCTCCGCCGCAGTTCGCTGAGCATCGACGCAGCTCGCGCTCCGTCTCTTGTCTCCCCGGCAACCGCAGCCCCGGCGACTACCTGTTCCAGCAGCGGCTCGGCCTCGGCAGGGGCGGAAAGCCAGAGCTGCTCGGCGAGCAGCAGCATGGCCTTGACGCGCTCGGCTGGCGTCGTGGCCACGGCAAGCTTCTGCCGCAAGGCCTCCAGCCTTTCCGGCCGGGATGCTGCGTCACTCGTGTTCAAAGCATGGTCAGCATAGTGTTGTCCTTCCTCAAGTCAAGCACACTCGCAACTCGTGACCCATAGCTCGTAACCCGCAACCTGTACGCGGATTCGGTTGACAAGAGAGGTGGGAGGCAATAAGCTCTCGCCGTTCTTTCCGCTCGCAGGACCGCATCACCGACTCTGTAACGACATCGCCCGTCCGGGCAAGCAAGGCCGCTAAAGCACAACGACCGGTCGCTCCTCGCCAATCGGCTCGGAGTAGCCGGCCGCGTCAACGAGAATGAGCGAAAGGAACACCGATATGGCGAAACTGAAGTGTCCGAGCTGTCAGAGCGAGAATACACGGGCAACGTACATCCATGACCCGTGTCCGAACTCAGCCACGGGCAAGACCACATGGCTAGCACCGGCCGAGGGCCCGACTCCGGACGGGTCGCCCTATCCACAACCCTGCCCGGCCCCGAACGACGGCACGATGACGCCGGCTGCGTACGTGGAGTGCCTGGATTGCATGCACAAGTGGGGTGGTTCCGCAACCTGACCTAGCCTGGTCCGGTTGCCGCCTGCGAGGGCTGCCTTCCCTGCCGGCAGCCCTCGACAAATTCCAACCGCCGGCCACGAAGGTCGTCCGCTTCGGATTGACGAGTGACGATGTGTGAGCGCCGATTGGCGTCCGAGTGCATCCCGACCGTTCGACCTGCGCCCCGCCGGCTGGCGGGGCGCGAAACGACAGGGGCGGCCTTGCGGCCGCCCCGTGTCGGGCAGGGGTGGAGGCGTTACCCCGGTACGGAATTTTGTGGGGCAGCTACTGGGCTAGGCTGCCCCTGGAGGCTAATCTATCTGCCGCCTTATGAAGGTCGGTATGTCGAGGTCGTTCCGGTCAATTACCAGCACGCCTTCTTTGCCGACGCGGCGTCTTGCGGCCGGGAACAGCTCCATGTCAACCAGTAGGTCGCTGACCTCGTCGAACTTGGGCAGCGGCTCGCTCAGGCCGGTAGCAATCATCGTCACTTTCATGCTGTCGCGCAGTCCCTTGTTGCGCGCCGCGCCCATGCGCACGTCGGCCTGGCCGTTGGTCGCGTGGAACACCGTGGTCGCCGCCTCGTCCACCTCGCTTAAGGTCATCGAGTCGTCGCCGGAGATGTTGAGCAGGATCTTGCGCGCGCTTGCGACTACGACGTCCTCAATCAACGGCGACTGCAGGGCCCGGTGGGCGGCTTCCGAAGCCCGACCCGCGCCCGAGGCAATCCCGACCGACATCACCGCGCCACCGCGTTCGGACATGACCGTGCGCACGTCCGCGAAGTCGATGTTGATGAGCTGGCGGGTGATGACGACTTCGGAGATGCCGCGCACCGCGTTAAGCAGGACTTCATCCGCCAACCGAAAGGCCTCGAAACACGGCTTCTGGCCGTACTCGGTGAGCACCCGCTGGTTCGGTAGCACAATCAGCGTGTCAACGTACGGCCGCAGGGCTTCGACGCCGTTTGTCGCCTTCTGGTCGCGCAGCCTGCCTTCGAACTGGAACGGCTTGGTAACGACGGCAACAACAAGCGCGCCGTTCTTCTTGGCGGCCTCGGCCACGAGCGGCGCCGCTCCGGTGCCGGTGCCGCCGCCCTCGCCGGCAGCCACGAACACCATGTCGAAGCCGGTCAGGGCCTCGCGGAGTTGCTCAATTGACTCGTCGGCCGCCTGCCGGCCGATGTTCGGATCGCCGCCCGATCCCAGGCCACCGGTGAGCTGAGCGCCGATCTGGATCTTGTTCGGCGCGAGGGACATGCCGAGCGCCTGCAGGTCGGTGTTGACCGCGTGCAACTCGACTCCGGAAAGCCCCGCGTCAATCATGTGGTTTATCGCGTTGCATCCGGCTCCACCGACACCGAACACGCCGATTCGGGTCAGGTTCTTCTCTTCCTTTACCGGCTCGATCATCTATTGCCTCCGTTCGTCGTTACTCGTTCTTCGTTCATCGCTCTTCGCTCACGAGAACCAGCTTCTGACTTCTTCACCGACCCCGGACCAGAAGCCCGGCGCCGGAAACTGACTCGCGGCCTTGCCTTCGACACCACAGCGAATCAGGCCGACGGCCGTGGCAAAGCCGGGGTCTCTGGACATCTCCGACGGCCCCGGTAGCCGGTCCGGTCGGCCGAGCCTGACCGGCATGCCGAATATCTGCTCTGCCACGAGGTCAATGCCGCTCAAGCCCGCGCCGCCGCCGGTCAGAACTACACCGGCCGACAGCCCCTCGCCAAAGCCTGATTTCCTGACCTCGGCGTCGGCCAGGGTCAGGATCTCTTCAGCCCGGGGCTGAATCACCGAGGCCAGCAGCCGGCGCGATACCTGTTTGGGCCCGCGGCCCGACGCGTCCTCGACCGATATCGCCTCGTCCTTCTCAATCTGGCTGGCCATGGCCGCTCCGTACTTCCGTTTCAGTTCCTCGGCCTGCGGGAAAGTCGTGCGCAGGCCGATGACCACATCCTTGGTGATGTTGACCGAGCCGACCGGCAGCAGCCTGGTAAACCGGATTTCGCCGTCCCGGTAGATGGACACGTCGGTTACTCCGCCCAGGTCAAGAAGCACAACGCCAAGGTCCTTGTCTTCTTCGTCGCACACTCCATACAGGCTGGCGATTGACTGGAGAACCAGCGAGCGGTTCTTGATTTCCAGCCGCTCCATGACCCGGTAGACGTTCTCGACCGCGGTCACTGCTCCGATGATGAGCAGGGCCTCGACTTCCAGCCTGACCCCGAACAGACCGAGCGGGTTCCTGACGCCCTTCTGGCCGTCAACGATGAACTGAGTCGGGACCACGTGCAGGATCTGCTCGTCGTTCGGCAACCGTATGGTCTGGGCCTGCTTGATGACGTCCTCCACGTCGCGCGGACTGATGCCACGCGAGGGCTTGCGTACCGGCACCGCCGCTGTGCCGTTCAGGTGCTTGATGTGCTCGCCGGAGATGCCGACGAAGGCCGGATACGTCCGGAATTTCCCGCCCGCCATCTGCTCGCACTGCCGGATTGCCGTCTCGACCGATTGAGCCGCCTTGTCGAGATTGATGACCACGCCCTGCTTGAACCCGTCGGGCGCTGCCGTGCCGAACCCGACGATGCTCGTCTTACCGGCGTGGTCGGTCTCGGCAACGACACAGGCAACCTTGGTGCTGCCGATGTCAATCGCTACGGTCCGCCTCGCTTTTGCCATGCTACCTCCTCCGGGAAAGAAAGAGACCAAGGGATAAAGAGATCAAGGGATCGAGTGCCGAGCACTTTGTCCCTCTATTCCTCTGTCCCTCTATCCCTGTCCGCTCGCTGCTAACGGCCATCCGCTTCTCCACTTCTGCCTTCTGCCTTCTGCCTTCTGCCTTCTGACTTCTGACTTCTAACTCCGTCCTGACCGGGCAGGTATTGGACTTCTTCCTCCAGCAGAATCCCGGTCTCCTGCTCGACGGTCGCTTTGACGATTTGGGCCAGTTCGTACACATCCCCGAACCGCGCACCGCCCGTGTTGACGAGGAAGTTAGCGTGCTTCTCCGACACCTTCGCTCCACCTACCGCCTTGCCCTTCAACCCGCACTGCTCAATCAGCTCGCCCGCAGGAATCCTTCCTCCTATCCCCGTCCCCCGTCCCCGGTCCCCGGTCTCTGGGTTCCGAAAGAACGACCCGGCCGATGGTTCCTTCGGATGCTTTGTCCAGCGTTGTTCACGGATTCTCGCGGCTGGCTCCGGCTCACCCGGGTGAAGCTTCATCGTCACCTCTACGGCGACTAGGCCATCATCGATCATCGGCCGCCGGTATTCGCGGCGCAGTTCGGGACCGGTGAGTTCTCGTTCGTTTCCGTCACGGTCAACCGCGGTCACGCTCAAGATGACATCGCCAAGCGACCGGCCGAACGCCCCGGCATTGGAGTGCAGCCCGCCGCCGATTGTGCCCGGTATGCCGGCGAGGAACTCGACGCCCGCAAGCCCTTCTTGCTCAGCGAAGGTAGCCACCGCGTCGAGGGGAGCACCGGCCCCAACGGAAAGGGATCGAGGGATCGAGGGATCGAGGGATCGAGTGTCGGCCCCTGACCCCTTGACCTCGGCCAGTTCTCCGCCAAGGCCAATCACAATGCCGCGCAGTCCCTGGTCTGATACGAGCACGTTCGAGCCCCGACCGAGCAGCCACCAGCGCACCCCGGCGGCGCGGCAGAACTGAAGCACGCGCACCAGCGCCTGCTTGTCATTGGCGCGAACCCAGGCGTCAGCCGGCCCGCCGATGCGGAACGTGGTGTGCTGCGCCATAGGCTCATCAGCCCTGACCTCGGCAGCACACCCCGCTACAGCTTCGCCAAGAGTTCGTCGCAAATCGTGCATATGTTGCCTGCTCCCGCAGTCAGGACCACGTCGCCTTTGTGCAGCTTCTTGACCAGCACGTCGGGCACGTCGGCAAGTTCCGGCACGTAGCTGACCTCCGGCTTGCCCGCGGCTTCTACCGCTTTTTGAATCAGCGTCGCGTCAACGCCCGGAATCTCGGGCTCGGACGCCGCGTATATCTTCGTCAGGATGAGCTCGTCGGCCGCGGCAAAGCACGTCCCGAACTCGTCGACCAGTGCCTGGGTCCGGGTGTACCGGTGCGGCTGGAATACGACCAGGATGCGCCGGTCCGGGAATGCATGGCGCAGAGCTTCGACGGTAACCCTGACCTCGGTTGGATGATGTCCATAGTCGTCATACACAAGGACGCCGTTCCGCTCCCCGCGCTTCTCAAGCCGGCGGTGGACTCCGGAGAAGACGGCCAACGCCTGCGCCATCGTCTCGAAACCGATGCCGAGTTCATTGCCGGTTGCCAGGGCGGCCAGCGCGTTTGCCACGTTGTGCATACCCGGCACCGGCAGGTTGAACCGGCCGACATCCTTGCCGCAGTACAGCAACGTGAACGCGGACGAAAATCCGTACAACTGGACGTCTTTGGCCCGGAAATCAGCCTGGTTCTCGGCCCCATAGGTGATGACCCGGCGCTTGGCCCGGCTTCGTATCGACCGGACCGCCGGTGAATCCATACCCAGGACGACCGCGCCGTAGAAAGGAACCCGGTTCACGAACCTGACGAACTCACGCTTGATATCGGCAAGGTCGTGGTACACGTCAAGGTGCTCGCGTTCGATATTGGTCACAACGGCAATGACAGGATAGAGCGCAAGGAACGAACGGTCGCTCTCGTCCGCTTCGGCGACGAGGTATTGAGACTGGCCGAGTTTGGCCCCGGCATCGGCACCGAGGATTCGGCCGCCGATAACGCTGGTCGGGTCAAGCCCGGCGCGCTCCATCAGGTGCGCTACCATTGACGTCACCGTCGTCTTGCCGTGGCTGCCCGAAATCGCGACCGAGAACTTCATCCGCATCAACTCGGCGAGCATCTCGGCCCGGCGGATTACCGGAATGTCCCTGCCTCGCGCGTATTCCAGTTCCGGGTTCTCCGAGTGAACGGCTGAGGAATAGACCACGACTTGCGCGTCTGCCGCGTTCGCCGCATCGTGGCCGATGGTCACCTTGATTCCGGCCTGGGCAAGTTTCTGCGTAGTCTCGCTCTCTTTCGCGTCCGAGCCCGAAACCTCAAAGCCCATGTTCCGCAGCACGAGCGCGATGCCCGACATGCCGACACCGCCGATTCCCACGAAGTGTACCCGCTTCAGCCGGCCAAACATGCCTGTACCCTCCTGGCAATTGTCCGGGCCGCATCCGGCCGGGCCACAGACCGCGCGGCGGTCTCCATCCGGCGCCGCTGCGGCACATCGTCCATCAGCGTGCGGACCAGGCTGGTGAGCCCGGACAAGCGGTTCTGGTCCAGAACCGAAGCAGCCCCGACCGACGCAAGATACCCCGCGTTGGCATCCTGATGGCGGTCGGTCGCGTACGGGAACGGAACGAGTATTGCGGGAATGCCGAAGGCAACCAGCTCCGAGAGGACCACCCCGCCCGCCCGTGACACGGCGATGGTTGCCCTTCGGTAGAGTTCTTCCGGATGGCTGGTAAACTCGACAATCTCGCAGTTCTTGGAGCGGACCCGGGACCGGACGAATTCATAGTCGCGCCGGCCCGCGAGGACAATGAAGTTCAGATTGGTCAGCGCTGCCGCCGTGTCAAGGGTCGCGAGATTCAGCGCTTGAGCGCCCAGGCTGCCGCCGATGAAGAGCACCGTCTTGCCGTCGTCTTCCCGCCCGAGCTGTCCGACAGGGGCCGCTGAGGCCAACCCTTGGACCCCGGAATCCCCGAACCCCTTTCTCAGTGGGTTGCCGGTCACGCTGTGGGTCCCGGGAAAGGGCTTGGCGGTCGGGAACGCCAGGAACGACTCCCGCGCTCTACGCGCGAAGAACCGCGTCACTCGGCCGGGAATGCAGTTCTGCTCAAGCAGGAAGAAAGGCGTCCCGACAAACCCGGCTGCCGCGAGCAGGGCAGCGGTCGCAAACCCGCCCGTGGCCACAATTCCCGAGGGCGAAATCCGGCGCAGCAGCGCGATGGCCTGGAACAACCCGCGGCAAAGCAGCCATGCCGCGTTGATCTTCGCTCCGATGTCCTTGCCGTAGAATCCGGCGGACGCCAGCGGTTCGAAGACGAATCCATGCTCGACCGCGACCTGGTTTTCAAGACCGGACTGCCGGCCGGCCCAGACCACGTCAATCTCCAGTTCTCGCATCTCGATGCCCAGGGCCAGCGCCGGAAACACGTGCCCACCCGTCCCGCCCGCGCCAAGCACGACCTTCACGACCGCACCAGCGTCCGCCCATAGTTGTGAATAGTGAATAGTGAATGGTGAAATCCGAATCCGCCTTTCACGATTCTCAATTCTCGATTCACTACTCTCCTGCTCATGCTTTGCCGCCAAATCTGCCCAGCACCAGCACTTTGTGCCGCGCCGGACCGGACGGCCGGCCGACGTGGAATGCGCGATTGCGGGACGGCTGCGGCAGGTTCACGACCGTCTTCGTCCTCCTGAACCGGGAGATATTCAGCAGGACCCCCGCGGCAAAGAGGTTTGACAGCAAGGCCGAACCCCCGGATGATATGAACGGCAATGGCTGCCCGGTCGTCGGTATGACGCCCAGCGTGACGGCGATGTGCACGACGGCGTAGAGAAAGATAACGAACGTGATCCCCGATGCGAGGTACTGCCCAAACGGTCCTGACGTTTCGCTGCTGATCTTCATGCCGTACAGAAACAGTATCAGGTAGAGCAGGCAGACGGCCACACTGCCGATGAACCCGAACTCCTCCCCGATTTCGGCAAAGATGAAGTCGTTGTGCATCTTGGGAAGGAACTGGAACTTCTGCCGGCTTTCGCCCAGGCCCCGGCCAAAGGGGCCACCCGAGCCGATGGCAATCAACGATTGTTCCTGCTGGCGATGCTTGCCGTTGGCAAACCGGTCCCACCGCTCATGCGCGTATGGAATGCAGTTTATCGCCAGGATGAATAGTCCGGTCCCTACGGCCACGGTCACGAGCAGGTGCCACCACTTCACTCCGGCGATCACAAACACCACCAGGCTGGCCAGGGCGATGATGAAACTCGTACCCACCGCGGGCTGCGCGAGTGTCAGCCCGACGACTCCGAAAACGGCGAGCCCGGGAAGCACCAGCCCCCAGGTCACGCGTCGCTCCAGTCCTCGCTCCTTGACCCAGTCGAAGTAGCCGGCCAGCCAGACGAGCAGCGCAAACTTGGCGAACTCGGCCGGCTGAAACGAAAAAGTGCCGCTCCCCAGCGCGCGCCCGACGGACTTGAACTTGAGCCCGATTACCAGGGTCAGCATCAGAGCCACCGCCGACCCGAAAAGCATTACCCACTTGATGCGCCGGTTCCATGTCGTGTAGCGAATCCTCGCACCGAGGAAGAGCGCCACGAACCCCACGCCGGCCCTCAGGCCCTGCGACTTGAGGAACGCGACACCCTTGTGGCAGGTCGTCGCGTAGACGAGTGTCACGCCGATAAGAACCAGCGTCACGACGACGAAGAGCACGGTGGAATCAATCGAGGCCGATGCCCGCTCCGGACTACGGGCCCGCAACCCGAAACCCGAAACCCGCAGCTCCCCACTCCTCACTCCTCACTCCTCCCTTTGGGCATTTTCCTTCATTCGGACTTGATTCGACATTCGGACTTCGGAATTCGTCATTTCCTCTTATCCTCTTGGCTCCTAGCCAAGGTTGCTCACTTCCCGCCGGAACGCTTCTCCCCGGGCCTCGAAGTCCTTGAACTGGTCAAAGCTGGCAAACCCGGGCGCGAACAACACCGCGTCCCCGGCCGTCGCCTTTGCGCTTGCCGCCGCTACCGCCGCCCTCAGGTCGGGAAGCGTGTCGTACCGGCGGAATCCCAGCGCCGACAACTCACGTGCGAGGCGCGCACTGCTCTCGCCGACCAGCAAGACCCACTTCGCGTACTTCTTCATTGCGCGGGCGTACTCCCCGGTCGGCAGCGCCTTCTCTCTGCCGCCGGCAATCAGGATGACGCGCCTTCGGCAAAGGGGATAAGTGGAAATGGCAAAGTTCGGAGTCCGGACTTGTTCATTTCCCCTTGGAACTTTCCCCTTCATTCGGCAAAGGGGATAAGTGGAAATGGCAAAGTTCGGAGTCCGGACTTGTTCATTTCCCCTTGGAACTTTCCCCTTCATCATAGCCACCGCTTCCAGGGACCGGGCGCCCGCAACCGGGTTGGTGGTCATGGAGCTGTTGATGTAGTCGACGCCCCGAAGCCGGCGCACGAACTCAAGCCTGTGCGGCAGGCCGGCGAACGTCCGGAGTACGCTCCGAATCGGTGGCATGCCGACGCCGAGCAGCCGGACCGCGGCAATCGCCGCAAGGCAATTCTGGAGGTTGTGCTTGCCCGGCAACCGGACGGCGTCGACCGACAGCACCTTGTCGCCATGAGACCACAGATACCCGGCGGAAAGGTACGCATCGGCCGTCCGGCGCCGCAACGAAAAGAAGTGCTTCGCCGCCGCTCCCCGCCCTGCCGCCGCCCGGACCAGCGCATCATCCTGGTTCAGAACCGCGTGGTCCTCGCTGTCCTGGCGATCCAGCATTCCGAACTTGCACTCGGCATATCGCTGGACGGTGCGGTGACGATTCAAGTGGTCGGGAGCAATATTGAGAATCACCGCTACCTTTGGCTTCAGCCAGTGGGCTCGCTCGAGCTGGAAGCTGGACACCTCGACGACATAGAAGTCTCGTCGTCCGGTCAGCAGCGCAGCCGAAAAAGGCCGCCCCGGCGCGAGGTTCCCCCCGCAGAACACCCTGTTGCCGGCGCGTTCGAGCATCCGCGCAATCAGGGCCGTTGTCGTTGACTTGCCGTTGGTGCCGGTCACCGCGATGACCGGCCCCCGAACAAACCTGCCGGCGAGATCAAGCTCGTCCACCACGGGGACCGAACGCCGGCGCAAACCCCTGACCAGTGGATGCGCGTCACTGATACCCGGGCTGACGACCGCCCAGTCGGCACGGGCGGTCCCGGGCCGTTGCGTCATCGTCATGCCGGCGTTCTTGAGCAACGCTACCGGTCGCGAACTGATTGTCGTCACATTCTCGTCAAACCCCGCGACTCTGGCCCCCGCCTTCAGCAGGAAACGGGCCGCCGCGACTCCCGAACGCCCCAGGCCGACAACCGTAACTCTCGCGCCATCCAAGTCATCGAGTGACGAAATAGTGAATGGTGAATGGTGAAAACCGGATCCGCCTTTCACAATTCTCAATTCTCTCTTCACTATTCTCCTCATCGTATCTTCAGCGTCGCCATCGCCCCCAGGCCGAAGAGCACGGCGAGAATCATGAATCGGGTGACGACCTGCGGCTCCGACCAGCCGGCCAGTTCGAAATGGTGATGCAGGGGAGCCATCCGGAACAGCCGCTTGCCCCCGGTGGCGTGGAAGTAGCCGATCTGCAGGAGCGTCGAGCCGGTTTCCATCACGAGCACGCCACCCACTATCGGCAGCAGCATCTCGTGCTTGCACAGTATCGCGGCGAGACCCAGGATGCCGCCCAGCGGCAGCGACCCGGTATCGCCCATGAACACCTGGGCCGGATACGCGTTGAACCACATGAACCCGAGACAGGCTCCGACCAGGGCCAGGCAGAATACCGTCATCTCTCCGCCGGTCGGTATGAACATGATGTTCAGGTACTGGGCAAGCCGGTAGTGCCCGGACACATAGGAAAGCACGGCATAGCTGCCAAGCGCGATCGTCACCAGCCCGGCAGCGAGGCCGTCAAGCCCGTCCGCGAGATTGACCGCGTTCGACGCGCTGACGATGACGAACATTACAAACGGTATGTAGAGCCAACCGAACTGTACTATCACGTTCTTGAACAATAACACGTTCGTGGTTGAACGGTTCGCCGGGTCCACCGGAATGAAGTACAGCACCGCGCCGACAACGAACGCCAGCCCGAACTGACTCACCAGCTTGGCCGTCTTGCTCAGCCCGCGCGGTTTTCTGAGCCTGACCTTGATATAGTCGTCGATGAACCCGAGCAACCCGAGCGCGACCGCGACCAGCAGGCCGAGCTGAATCTGACGGTTCCGCAGGTCGGCGAAGAGAAGCACCGCGACGATCCCCGCCGCCAGTATCAGGACCCCGCCCATCGTCGGGGTCCCGGCTTTCCCTTTGTGGCTTTCCGGCACCTCATTGCGGATGTTCTGGCCGATGTTGAGCCGCCGGATGAGCCGGATCAGCGACGGCCCAAGCAGGAGCACGAGCAGGATGGAGAGCGCGCCGGCCGCCGCCGCTCGGAAGGTGATGTACCTAATCAGATTCAGCGGGCCGTATGTCTCGCGCAGCGGGGTCAGCAGGGCGTACAGCACTAGCCCATCCCCTGCAGTACCTCGCGGATCGTCTCTCGGTCGTCGAAGTGCCGGCGTTCGGTACCGACAATCTGGTAGTCCTCGTGCCCCTTGCCGGCCACCACGACCGCATCTCCCGGTTTTGCCTCGGCCAGGGCGCGTCGAATCGCCTCCCTCCGGTCGGGCTCAACGACCTTCTCGGTCGAACCCATTCCCCGGACGATCTCATCAATGATCGCCTGGGGCGACTCACCGCGCGGGTTGTCGGAAGTAACCACCGACACGTCAGCGAGCTGCACTACCGCCTCACCCATCAACGGTCGCTTGCCACGATCCCGGTCACCGCCGCAGCCGAACACGACTATCACCCTGCCGCTCGTGAATTCCCTGACTGTCGAGATGACGCGGCGCAGCGCGTCGGGCGTGTGGGCGAAATCCACGAAGACCCGGAACGGCTGTCCGGCGTCGACCGGTTCGAGCCGACCGGGAACCGCGACCAGGGCCTCGGCCCCGGCCGCCATCAACTCCGGCGACCAGCCCAGCGCCTTGCCGGAGCCGAACGCGGCCAGCAGGTTGAGCAGATTGTACCGGCCGGCCAGCTTCAGCCGCACCGGCCAGACTCGACCGTCTGCGTTCACCTCGCAGTCCAGACCGTCCGGCCGCACTCCGCTCACCTTGCCCCAGATGTCCGGCACCGGATCCAGGTCCGGCCTCGTACCGTAGGAGATAACCCGGGCCCGCGCCTGGTGCGGGATGTCCCGCCCCATCGCGTCGTCGAAATTGACGACTGCGGTCGCGCTCGGTATCAACCCGGCGAAGAGTCTCATCTTCGCTTCGCGGTATGCATCAATGGTCCGGTGAAAGTCCAGGTGGTCCTGGGTCAGATTGGTGAAAGTGCCGACCTTGAAGTCCAGATCGAACACCCGGTCCAGGGCGAGCGAGTGTGAGGAGACCTCGGCAACGCAGAGCGGCACCTGTTTCTCTACGAGCTTTGCGAGCAACTGCACGAAATCCAGGCTCTCCGGCGTAGTCTGACCGGCCCTCCGGGATTCGCTCCCGTCCCAGTACTCGATTGTCCCGACGAACCCCGGCTCAATACCGGCTTGCCTCGCCATGGCCCGCAGCAGGAAGGTCGTCGTCGTCTTGCCGTTCGTGCCGGTGACGCCGACGAGGTTCAGCTTCCGGGCCGGGAAGTCGTAGAAGCGGTTCGCAACCTGCGCCAGAAACCGACGAGGGGTCTTCGTCTGTATGACGGCCACCCAGTTCTTGCGCACGCTGTTGACGTCGGTTGTTGCCACCGCGACCGCGCCGCGGTTGACCGCCTCGTCAATGTACTGCTGTCCGGAGACCTTGAATCCCTCGATCGCCACGAACAAATAGCCTGGTTTCACCGCCCCCGAGTGGTAGGCCAGCCCTTTCACCTCCACGGCCGAATTGCCCTGTACGGTGCATGGAACGCCTTTGGTCAGGTCCGCGATACGCTTCATACCTGTTTCATCAAGTTGTGAATTGCGAATGGTGAATAGTGAAATCCGAATCCGCCTTTCACAATTCTCAATTCTCTATTCGCTATTCTTCTCATGGAACGCCTTTGGTCAGGTCCGCGATACGCTTCATGCCTGTTTCATTAAGTTGTGAATTGCGAATGGTGAATAGTGAAATCCGAATCCGCCTTTCACAATTCTCAATTCTCTATTCGCTATTCCTCTCATGGAACGCCTTTGGTCAGGTCCGCGATACGCTTCATAGCCGGGAGATGATTCCAGGATTCGAGGATTCCAAGGGTCGAGTGCCGGACGCTAGAATCCTCGATTCCTTGACCCCTTGAATCCGCTGCCTCATCCGATCGAGCAGAATCAGGCTCTCGCCAATCTGCTTGAAGACCGGGCACGCGGCCGTGCCGGCGAATCGCTCCGTTTTCGGTTCGTCAATCAGCACTGCGATGACGTACCGGGGCCGCTCCTTGGGGAAGAAGCCGACAAAGGTCATGCGGGACTTGGTCCGTGAGTACCCTGCGCCGGGTTCGACCTTCTGAGCCGTACCGGTCTTCCCGCAGACCGCCACACCGTCGATCTGCGCGAACGTGCCCGTCCCCTCGGTGACTGCCCTCTCGAGGATATCCTTGATCCGGCGCGCATTCTCCGGCTTGAGGGCCTGGCGCAGCCGGGTCGGGCCGAACCGACGCACCACGCGACCCGATCGCCGCACCGACTCAATCAGGTAGGGCCGGACGTACGCGCCATCATTCGCCACGCAGAGGTACGCCCCGGCCAACTGCAGCAGCGTCGTGGTCACTCCTTGGCCGAAGACGACGTTGGCAAACCGCAACGGGTTCAGTCGCTGGGGAGGGTCAATCCAGCCGCTTCCCTCGTTGGGCAGCCCGATCCCGACCATGTTGCCGAATCCGAACGCCCGAGCCAATTCGTAGTACCGCTCCGGCTTCAACTGCGTCGAGAGCAGGGCGCAGCCCGGGTTTGACGACTTGACGAACAGCCCGGCGAAATCGAGCACACCGTTGTTGTGCACGTCGTGTATCTTGCGGTTGGCGATTTCCACGTAGCCGGACGAAACGTCAAAGGTCTGGCGGGTGATCCGGGCAGAGTCCGGGCTCTCCAGCGCTGCCGCGCAGACGACCAGCTTGAATGACGAACCCGGCTCAAACTGGTCCGACACCGCCGTTGACTTGTAGCGTTCCATGGGAAATGCCGCGAACCGCATCGGGTCGTAGCCAGGATAGTCTGCCAGCGCCAGGATAGCGCCACTCGAGGCATCCATTACGATGGCCGAGCCCTTGAGCGCACCGCACTCCTCCACTCGCCGCTCCAGCGCGTCGTAGCAGACTTGCTGTACGTCGAGGTCCAGCGTCAAGTGGATGTCCAGGCCGGCGACCGGCCGCTTCACCGGCAAACTCGGATATGGAAAAGCCCGGCCAATCGCGTCCTTCTGCAGCAGCACCCAGCCTCCGCTGCCGCGCAATACCGAGTCGAATTCACACTCAAGACCGGCCAGTCCGCAATCTTCGCCCGTGAAACCAACAATGTTGGCGCAGAACTCGCCGTACGGATACAACCTTGCATTGTCGTCATCAACGTACGTACAGTTGCTGAACTGTCTTTCGACCAGGACCCGTCGCAACGAATCGCCGGCTGCGTAGTCAACCTGACGCTTGAACCAGAACAGGCGCTTGCGACGGCTCAATTCCTGAGTAATCGCCTTGCGTTCTGCCAGGCCGAATCCGACCAGGATTCCCGCCAGCGTGTCCTTGTCGCGCGCCCACTGCGGCAGAATCCGGATCGAGCAACACGACCGGTTAAGGGTTAGTGGCCGACCGCCCTTCTCGAAGACCCGACCCCGCGCAGCCTGGAGGCCAAGCGTCTCGCCCTGCTGCCCGAATGCCTCCCGTTCGTAGTGTTTCCAGCGCCCGATCTGAACATACCCAAGGTACGCAAGCAGACCGATCCAGACCGCCGCTGCTGCGGCGATGAGTACCTTCGAGCGGTTAATGGACTGCTTCATCCGCCCCTGTATGCCGCACCAGTGCCACGGGCTGGCCGTCAATCGGACCCAGCCGGTCGACGGGAACCGCAGGCCGCCCCTGTGCAATCCAGAGCGACTCCATCCGGGCAAAGCTCGACAGCTTCACAATGTCAGCGTCGACGCTGTCCAGCTTCTCGGCCAGCAGTTGCCGCTCAGTCTCAAGCCGGGACAGACTGCGGGTCAGCTTCATGCTGTAGTTGTGCTGGTACAAGTAGCCGACCGCCAGGACGCAGAGAACGAAGACCAGCAGAATGCGTCTCGCCGTGTTCATGAAATCACCTCCGCGGCTCGCAGCCGCGCGGACCGCGAGCGTGGGTTTTCCGCCACCTCTTCCGGGCTCGGCCGAAGCGGCTTCGGCGTGAGTACGCGCAGCCGCCCGGCAACCCGGCCCGCCCGCAAGAACTGCTTGACTTCTTTGTCTTCAAGCGAATGATACGAAAGCGCCACCAGCCTGCCGGTTGGAACCAGCACCTGCAGCGCGCCGGCCAGTCCGCGCCGGATGTTCTCAATCTCGCAATTGGTTACGATTCTTAAGGCCTGAAAAACCCGCGCCAGCGCCTTGCGGGCGAACCGCGCCGGGACTGCGCTCCGCACTGCCCGAACCAGGTCACCGGTCGTATGCAGCTCTCGTCGCCGCTCGTGTATCACCCGCGCGATCCTGCCGCTCATCGGCTCCTGGCCGAATTCCCGGAACCAGTCCCGCAACGTCTGCTCCGACGACCGGCGAATCCAATCCAACGCGGTCGGCACCGGGGCCGTCTGGTCGAATCTCATGTCGATTGGTCCGTCGGAGTCAATGGCGAAACCTCGAGGGCCGGAAGTGAACTGGGACAGGCTCGCGCCGAAGTCAAACAGCACTCCGGTCACCGGCCGAATGCCCAGCCCACGCACAAGCGTGGGTAAATCCGCGTAGTTTGCGTGAACGATCTCCATATTACTGAAACCACTGAGTTGCCTTCCCGCCGAGGCTATCGCCTCGGTGTCGCAGTCAATACCTAGCAGGCCACGGGACCACCGACACGGCCCGGCCGACTGGTGATCCGCGTGGGCGGCCGGCTCGTCGCGGCCGACGCATCCTGATCGACTGTCTGCTCCCTCGGGACTCGCGGCGAACGCCTCGAGAATCGCCCGTGCGTGGCCACCTCCACCGAGGCAGGCGTCCACGATGGCGCCGCTGACCGGCCGCAGGTACTCAAGTACCTCACGGAGCATTACCGGCTGATGGTACATCGCGCTGGATCTGCCCGCCGCGTTCCACGACTCTCTCCTCGACCGCCCGCCTGCCATCAAGCCTCTGAATCAGCTCGTCGTACAGGCGGCTGTTCTGAGTCACGAAATCGTCATACTGCTGTGGATTCCATATCTCGAAGAACGGGCCCAGCCCGATAAAACGCGCCTCAGCGCCGATGCCGGCCAGCTCCGTCAGCTTCTTCGGCAACAGCACCCGCCCCTGACCGTCAAGTTCCATCTCGGTCGCACCGGGCAACCAAAGCCGCCTCAGGACCAGGTCATCCTTGTCATACAGACTCAGATTCCTGAGCCGCAGGACATGCACACGCCACTCGGGCCTCACATGCGCCTCAATGCATCCACTGGCTCCGCGCAGCAGGACTACTCGGTCCTCGGTTCCGCTGGGGAAATTCCGCCTGAAGCTCGACGGTATGGCGACGCGGTTCTTGGTGTCCACCGCGTGAGTGTGGTCACCAACGAACAGAAAGTCGTAGCTATCTTCTACCATTTTTCACCACTTAACTTGAATCAACCCTGATTCTACATTTACTTAATCCCCACGTCAAGCCATAACTGACGCCAATGTACTGACGTAACTAATTGATTTACTGTATGTTAACATCGTGGGGCGTGTTCCGCGACACTCAATCAGGGATGGGGGCGTGGAAATGTGCCCGACAAGCGCACGAGAGTCATTTCCAGCGTCTCGCGACGGTAGCGGAAACCAAATGTCGAAAGTATGTCAATCATGTGCTGTGCAGGGGATTTCCACGCTGCGTTGACACTGGAACGAATCCTGGAGGTTGGTTCGTGCCGCAATTATGCAGGCAAGACGGCTTCAGGAACTTGCCTTGGCCGCAATAGGCCCGCACCGCCACGGCCGATGATACTCGAAATCGCTTGACATCCGGCTGGATTATTGTTTGAATGGCCTTTGTGCCGACGGGATGTAGTGCCGACGGCAGAGCAATGAAAAGGAGAAAGCAGCTTTCGATGAATACCACAGCCTATTGGCGTGAGATTCGCAAGTCTTTCCCGAAACTGGCGAAGCGGTACGGTACGCCGTTGTTTGTCGTCAGCAGAACCCTGCTGCTGGCGCAGGTGGCAAAGTTCCGCCGGCTTCTGCCTCGCGTCGAGCCGTTCTACGCGGTGAAAGCCAACCCCAACCCGCAGGTGTTGAAGGTCCTGGCCCAGGCCGGGCTCGGGTTTGACGTCGCGTCGGCACCGGAAATCGAATGGGTGCTGGCCGCCGGCGCCACGCCGGACAAGCTGGTTTACGCCAACACGATGAAGCGGAACGAGTCCATCAAGTTCGCATACCAGCACAAGGTGAACCTGATGACGTTCGACTCCGAGTACGAACTCGCCAAGATAGCACGCTACGCCCCGGGCGCGTCGGTGATGGTACGAATCAAGGTTCCGAACGTCGGCTCGATTATCGAGCTCTCACTCAAGTTCGGCGCCGACCCGGCGGACGCGGTCCCGCTGCTGCTCAAGGCGTGCCGCCTCGGACTGAAGCCGGTCGGCGTCAGTTTCCACGTCGGGTCTCAGTGCACGCATGGCGACAACTACCTTGAGGCATTTGAGCTCTGCAAGATAATCGTCAACGATGCGTTGCTCAAGAAACTGCCGCTGGAGATGATTGACATCGGCGGCGGGTTCCCGATTCGGCACTTCGACACCGACGAGGACTGGTTCGCGAGCATGGCGCCGGCGATAAACATGGAACTCTGCCGCCTGTTCGACCCGGGTATGAGGATCATCGCCGAACCAGGCCGGGCCCTGGTCGGTCCGGCGTGCATGCTGCTGACGAGCGTCGTGGGCAAGTCAATCCGCAACAACAAGCACTGGTACTTCCTGGACGATGGCGTTTACGGCGCTCTGTCGGGCATCATATTCGACCACTGCAAGTACCAGTTCGAGGTCCTGAAGAAGGGACCGACGCAGCTTACGACTCTGGCCGGACCGACCTGCGACTCGCTCGACATCATCTCCGGCGCCGAGGAGCTGCCCGAGCTCGACTTCGGCGACCTGGTCTACGCGCGCAGTATTGGGGCCTACTCGCTGGCCAGCGCCACAACGTTCAACGGCATCCCGCCGGCCAAGCCGGTACTCGTGCCGTAGGACGGAATAGTGAGTCGTAAATGGTGAATAGTGAAATCCGAATTCGCCTTTCACAATTCTCAATTCCCTATTCACTATTCTCCTATCCCGCCGACCAAGCCGGTACTCGTTCCGTAGGACGGAATAGTGAGTTGTGAATGGTGAATAGTGAAATCCGAATTCGCCTTTCACAATTCTCAATTCCCTATTCACTATTCTCCTAGAGGAGGCACCGTGACGAAGGGACGAAGAACGAAGAACGAAGTCCCGGACTGGCTCAGCCGGCGTGAGTGCCCGCACAAGGCGAAGTACATGTCGGGCCGGCGCATCATGCCCAAGGGCATTACCGGCAAGGAGGACCTCGCCACCTTGATGGACGAGACGTTCCTCGCCTACAACGCCGCGCGCCTGCGGCAGGGCTGCGAACTGTTCGCAAACAAGATGCTCGCTTCCGACACTGTAGTCGGAATGAGCCTGGCCGGTGCACTCACTCCGGCCGGTCTCGGCTGCTCTTCCATTGTCCCGCTCATCAAGGCCGGCTTCGTCGACTGGATTGTCGCGACCGGTGCGAACATGTACCACGACCTCCACTTCGCTTTCAACCTGCCGCTGCACGTCGGTTCGCACGTCGTCGACGACACGGACCTGCGCCGGAACGACGTCGTGCGCATCTACGACGTCTTCCTCGGTTACACCGACTGCCTGATGGCGACGGACAAGATACTACGCTCGATCGTCGTGCAACCTGAGTTTCAGAAGGAGATGGGCACGGCCGAGTTCTACTATCGGCTCGGCCGCTACGCGGCGGAGTGGGAACGGAAGAGCGACAACCGGGATGTCTCGGTCCTGGCTGCGGCCTATCGCGCGGGAGTGCCGGTCCACACAAGTTCACCCGGCGACTCGACCATCGGCATGAACATCGCAGGGCTCGAACTGAAGGGCCTGAAACTGCGCATCAACCCGTCAACCGACGTCAACGAAACCACCTCGTATGTGCTCCACGCCAAGCGTGCCGGCGGCAAGTCAGCGGTCCTGCTCATCGGCGGGGGAAGTCCCAAGAACTTCATGCTTCAGACCGAGCCGCAAATCCAGGAAGTGTTGATGATCAAGGAGTACGGCCAGGACTATTTCTTCCAGGTCACCGACGCGCGGCCGGACACCGGTGGCCTGTCCGGCGCGACACCGCATGAAGCTGTTTCATGGGGCAAGGTTGACCCAGACCGCCTGCCGGACGCGATCGTCTGCTACACGGACGTGACAATCGCCCTGCCGATGCTCACGCATTACGCGCTGGCGCGGCACCGGCGACGCAAGCTGCGCCGCCTCTATGACCGGCGCGCCGAACTGGTCGCCGATCTTACTCGCGAATTCCTCGCGCACTCGAAGTTCTAGGAATAGGTCCTATTGGCCCTATAGGCCCTATTCCGCTAGAGCTTCTCCAATTCCTCTTTAATCAACTGCCGCTGGTACAGCTTCCAGTAGAGCCCCTGGCTCGCGAGCAGGTCTTCGTGCGTCCCTTGCTCCTTGATCTCGCCGGCGTCGAGCACGTAGACCCAGTCGCAGACACTCAGCACCGAGAGCCGGTGCGAGGCGATGATGACGGTGACGTCGGGCAACTGAGTCATCATTCGATTGACCAGTTCCTGCTCGGTCTCGGCGTCCAGCGCCGACGTGGCATCGTCAAGGACCATGACCGGCGGCCGACCGACAAGCGCCCGGGCAATGGCTACACGCTCCTTCTGCCCGCCGGAAAGGCGGGTCCCGCGCTCGCCCAGTACCTCGTCAATCCCCTTCGGGAATCCGGCCACGTCGCCGGCGAGCTCGGCACCGGCAACCACCTGCTGCAATTTCTCGTCGGTAACGTACTCGCGGCCGAAGACGACATTGCCGCGAACCGTGTCCGAGAACAGCGTCGCTTCCTGCGGCGCGTAGCCGAAGAGCTTCCGGTAGGCATCGAGGTCAAGCTGCCTGATGTCCTGTCCGGAGAGCGTGACGCTGCCCGCTTGCGGGTCGGCGGTGCGAAACAGCAGGCGGAATATGGTACTCTTGCCGGACGCGACCGTGCCGGCGATTCCCACCTTCTGACCCGGCGAGAAAACCATATTGGCTTTCTTGAGCACCACCCTGGAACCAAAGGAGAATGTGACGTCATTCAGCCTCAGCTCACCCGGCACGGGCGGCGCCGGCCGGGCGGCGGGCTCGACCTCGAGCGGGTGCTGCCGGAGCGACTCGATGCGCTCGGCCGCGCCCTGCGCCCTCCGACCCGCAACGAACAGGTTGCCGATGTCGAACATCGGCCCGAGCAACATCAGGATGTACGTGTTGAAGGCGACGAACTCGCCCAGGGTCAGGCTCTTGTGGACTACCTGCATGCCGCCGATCCAGAGCACGAGCAACGTCGCGACCGCCGCAATCGACATGTACAGGATCCCAATCTTCGCCTCGGTTCGGGTCTCGCCCATCGCAACCTCGACGCGGCTGTCGAGGGTTGCGCGGAAACGCCGGCCGAGCTGCTCCTCGATGCCGTAGGACTTGACGAGCCGGATGCCGGTGAACGCGGACTCGAGCTGGTTGTTGATTTCGGATATCTTCTGGCGCCACTTCATGAACCAGGCGTACACCTTCGGTCCCAGCCGCATCCAGCCGACCATGGCCAGCAGGGTGGGCAGCACCGTGACGAGCGTCAGGAACGGGTTCATCCGGATCATGATGTAGAGCGCGAAGAGCAGCGTGAACACGGCGGCCATGAAACGGAAGATGCCGGAGCAGGCGAACCAGGACAGCTCGCCCATGTCGTGGTCCAGCCGCTCCATCACGTCACCGGTCGGGTACTTGCTCGCGAACGTGTGCCCGGTGTCGAGCACGCGCCGAAAGATGTCATTCCGCACCCGCCATTGGTAGAGCTCGTTTATCCGACCGCGCGAGAACGGCAGCAGCACCTCGCCCACCACCCGCAGGAACCCGAAGCCGACCAGCATCAGCACGAGCCTGACCAACTGCGGCTGCGTGATCCCGCGCTTGATGCCGTCAATGATGAGCCGCAGGAAATACGGAAACACCATCGAGATGGCTGTGACCACGACCGTGCCGGCCAGCAGCGCAATCGCCCAGCCCGGTCGCCGGCGCCAGAACTCAAAGATGATCTTCAGGCTGCCGCGTTTCGGCTTCTTGCCTTCGTCGTTCGGCATTCGCGCTTCGTCCTTCATCTCTTACGCCGTCTCCCCGACATACTGCAGCCGGTACAGGCGCGAGTAGATGCCGTTTCTGGCGACCAGCTCTTCGTGGCTTCCCTCTTCGGCGATGCGGCCTTTGTGCACGACGAGCACCCGGTCGACCATGCGGATTGTGGCCAGCCGGTGCGCCACGATGATGGCCGTCCGGCCCTTGAGTAATTCCTCCAGGCCCTCCTGGATCAGGTGCTCGGTGTGCGGGTCAACCGAGGAAGTCGCCTCGTCGAGTATCAGGATTTCCGGGTCGCGCACCAACGCGCGCGCAAAGGCAAGCAGTTGCCGCTCCCCGAGCGAAAAGTTGGCTCCGCCCTCGGTCAGCACCGTGTCGTAGCCCTGTGGGAACCGCAGTATCCGGTCGTGGATGCGCACGCGCTGTGCCGCGACGATGACCTGTTCGCGCGGGATCGCCTCATCGAACATCCGCAGGTTGTCCAGTACCGAGCCCGGAAACATCACAACCTCCTGAGGCACAAAACCGACGGCCGCGCGCAGTCGGTGCCGGTCCATCGTCGCGAGGTCCTCTTCGTCGTAGGCAATCCGGCCCCGCGCCGTAAGGTAGAACTTAAGCAACAGGTTGACGATCGAGGTCTTACCGCCGCCGGTCTCCCCCACCAGCGCGACCTTCTCACCCCGGCGGATGGCAAGGTTGATGTCCCGCAGCACGAGTTCCGTCCCGTCGTAACTGAAGTCGACGTGCTCGCAGGTAATCCGGTCGGCCAGTCGCAACCGGCCCGGCCGCGCCGTACCCTCGGGCTCGGGCGGCTGGTCCATCACCTGGAACGTTCGCTCCGCCGAGGCAAACGCACGCTGCATCACGTTTATCTGGTCCGAGATGGCGCGCAGCGGCCCGAACAGTTGCGCGATGTAGGCGACGAACAGAAAGAGCGTGCCGATGGTGACCTGGCCGTGCAGCGCCCAGACCCCGCCGACGCCAAGCACCAGCCCGGTGCCGAGGATTTCGCCCATGTCGACGAGCATCCAGACCGAGTGCCACATGATGGTCGCCTTCAGCTCGCCCTTGTACTTCAGCCGGTTCAAGCTGTCCATCCGGTCCGCGAACCGCCGCTGCTGGCAGAAAACCTGTATCACCGGCAGCCCCTTGAGCGTTTCGTTCACGAGGTTATTGGTCTCGGCCACGGTCTTGCGCACCTGGATGTAAACCGGTCGCACTTTCCTCTGAAACACCCAGAATGCGACCACGAACGGCGGCAGGAGCACCAGCACCAGCAGGTACAGCCGCCAACTGGCGAACCCCATGATGACGCTCATACCCACAAGCATCAGCGCGCTCTGCAGCAGCACGACCGATGTGTTGGTGAAGAGCATCTTCAGCGCCTCGGTGTCGCTCTCGACGCGGGAGATGAGCTTGCCAACCGGGTTCTTATCGAAGAACGACATCGGCAGGTCCAGGAGATGCCGGAAGAGCGACTGCTTCAGGTCAGCCGCACCGCGCTCGCCCACCAGCGCCAGCCACACCCGCTGGAGGTAGCTGGTAGCCAGCAGCACCGCCTGTATCGCCAGGAACAGAAGCGACGTGATACCGAGGCCCCGGAGGTCGCCATGCCCGATGTTGACGTCAATCGCCCGCTTCAGCAGCACCGGCCCGAGCAGGCCCAGCCCGGTCGAAACCAGGAGCAGCACGCCGGCCGCGATAACCCGGCCCACATAGCGCCGGAAGAATGGCCACAACCGCCTCAGGTAGGCTCCCGCCTTGCGAGTTGGCTTGGTCTCCTCAAGATCGAGTTGGGCATCGTGCCAGTGCATGGGGCCCCATTATCGCGACAAATTCGCGCGTGTAAAGGCCGGAGGCGCTCCGTGCCGCTCTGACCGCGCAGATTGACGCACGCCGAACCATGACCTATCTTCTTACCTGATGCTTGAACTGCCCGAGTTGGAAATCAGCAAGGACCGTCTGCGCCTTGCGCTGGTGGGCAGGCGCGTGACCGCGGTCGAACTCCACAAGCCCGCCGCGCTCGAGCCGACCGGCGTGACGCCGGAGAAGCTCGTGGGCGCGCACTTCAAGAACGTCAGCCGCGTCGGTCGGCATCTCTGCTTCGAGTTCGACTCGGGCGTCTCCCTCTATGTCAACCTCGGCCGGGAAGGTCACGTTCACCTCTACGAACGGGCCCCGGCCCGCCCCGACGCGGTGCTGACCATCCAATACGAGAAGACCGGGCTGAGGGTCAGCGAACAGGACACGCACCGCCCGGTCCGCATCGCGCTGCTGGCCGGGACCGGGGAAGTCGAGTGGCTGGGCCGACTCGGGCTCGACCCGGCGTCCCCGGACTTCACCCTCGACCGGCTGCGCCGGGTGCTTGAACGCCGCGACCGGCCGGTGCGCCACATCCTCACCGACCAGCGCGCCATCGCCGGGCTCGGCGAAGCCTATGCCGACGAAATCCTGTTCGAAGCCCGACTGTCCCCTTTCCAGACCACATCCGAACTCAAACCCGAGGAAGTCCTCCGCCTCCACACCGCTATCAAGAAAGTCCTCTCCCTCGCCGTCGTCTACCTCAAGGCCCTGCCCAGAATCGAACTGCCGGTCGAACGCGACCGGAACCTGAAAGTCCATCGCCGCAAAGGCGGGCCGTGCCACGCCTGCGCGTCCGCAATCCTGATGGTCAGGGACGGCAAGATACTCACCAACTACTGCCCGACGTGCCAGACCGGCGGCAATATCCTCCAGGACCGCGAGCCCGTGCCGGTCAAGCCGACCGCCCGGTGACCGCGTTCCCGCCCGTCTCGCGCGCCGGCTGTTTGCGACCAGCCACTCCCCGGTGAATCCCGCGCTGGTGCTCGTTTCGGCCCTGTGCATGGCCGCAACCGGCGGCTTCGCGCCGCCGGACTCAACGGGACCTTACGCAGTCGCTACGTTCGATGTCAGCATTCCCCGCGGCCGCCGTAGCATGCCGGGCATCGTGTACCGCCCGCTTTCCGACGATTCGACGTCAGGGCTCCGGCCGGCGGTGGTATTCGGACACGGCTACCTTGCCGCCGCGGGCCGCTATGACAGCATCTGCCGGCGTCTCGCCTCCCACGGCTTCTACGTGCTCGTGCCGGCATACCCGGACCCCGGCCTGTTCGGACCGTTCGAGCCGGTCGCCGGCGAGATGAAGGCCGCGCGTGAGTTCCTCGATAGCCTAGCCCACTTGCCCGGCATGGGACTCGACGCGCACAGAATCGCCCTCGTCGGCCACTCAATGGGCGGCGGCGCCGCGTTCCTTGATGCCCGCCGCGACACCAGCGGCAGCGTGAAGGCCGTCGCCGGCCTGGCACCCTACCGCATTTCGAGGCAGACCTACCCGGAGAGCCTGCACGTCCCGGCCATGGTCATCGCCGGAGGAAATGACCGCTCGGCCCCGGCGACTACCGTGCACCGCGAATTCTACGAGCCCTGCCCGGCTCCCTGCTACTACGTGCTGGTCCGCGCCGGCGGCCACAATGGCTTTCTCGACATCACTTCCTGGCTCGAAGACAGATTTGAACCGTTCGACCGGGTCGTCCAACTAAAGGCGACGCGCACGTATCTGACCGCCTTCCTGCAGGTCTATCTCGCGGGTGACGAACGCTACCGGCCCTGGCTGGTCGACCCGGCCCTGGGCGCAGGTATGGGCGTGCGGCTGGAACACAAGTGACCACGTCCGCTTCGGCCACTCGCAACTCGCAACTCGCAACTCGTGACTCTCCGCTCGTCTCCGTCTGCTCCGAAATCGGCCGCGGGCATCCCGCCTACCTCGATTCGGTCCTGCTGGCGCTGTCGCGACTAATGGCGGACTCGGGCTCGGGACACAATCCGAAATCCCCGGCGAGTTTCGGTTATATCCCTCGCCTCACGGTCCCCGAACTCTGCACCGGCACATCCGGGCTGGCATGGCGGCTCGCCCGACTCGGCTACCGCCTCGGCGCTCTTGGCGGCCCGGCGACCTGGCTCTACAACCGCCTCCGCTCCCCCAACGCCCGACCCTCCGGTCTCCATCTCGCGCTGCTCGGCTCAAGCCTTCGCCGGACATTCGCCGGCTACGCCGGCACCTGCATCGTTGACCATCCTCTGCTCGCCCACATCCTTGCGCCGGTTTGCCGCGTTGCCTATCTTCACTGCGAGATTGCCGCGCCCCGCAGCGCGGCGGTGCCAGGCGCTTGGCGCACGTTTGTGCCACTGGAATCCACCCGTCAGAAGCTGTTAGCTGTCGGCTGTCAGCCCTCAGCCGTCGCTGTCACCGGTCTTGTCATCGAACCGGAACTGACCGATATGGCCGAATCGGCATTCAACGCCCGAATCGCACGGCTCGCGTCGGACCGGCCGCTCACCATCGGCTTCTTCTCCTCCGGCGCCGAACCACGACCGCACTCGTCAAACATCATCATCGGAACGGCATCGGTCACGAGGGCCGGACACAAGGCCCTGCTGTTCTCAGGAACCGGTATGCTCCGTGCCGCCAAGACACAGCTTGCGCTCCGTCGCCAGGGCGTTCCCGAAGAATCGGCGCGGGTCATCTGGACCCGCAACCGCCAGCACGGAACTGGCCGCGCTATCGAGTTCTTTCCCGAACTCGACGTCCTCGTGGCGGCCGCGCACGAACGGACCAACTGGGCGGTTGGCCTGGGGTTGCCCATGTTCGCGCTACTGCCTCACATCGGCCCTTTCGCCCGGGAGAACTTCGAGTTCGCCTCTGCTCAAGGCGTCTGTCTGCCGCTCCCCGACACCGCTGCCGCCGCCGGGCTGGCCGACACCATTGCCGGTCTGCGCCGGTCGGACCGCCTTGTCGAGATGGCCCGCAACGGCTGGCAGGTGCACCCCATTGATGGTGCAGCCCGGATCGCCAGGGCACTGCGCGACGCGGCCGCGAGTTCCGTCTGAGCCCGGGCTCTACTGCCCGGAAACGTACGCCCCTGTCTGAACAACTGCGCGCGGCAAGCTGGCCGAGAACTGCCGCAGGCAGTCCTTCAGCCGGGCTTGTTCTTCCGGCCGGCAGGCAAAGAACGCAACCGAATCGCACCCGCAGGCCAGATTGTCAAGGATACTCCAGCACCCGACCTTTGACCACCGGGCCGGCACGGCCCCGGTCTGGGTCAGCTTCAGCCAGTCCTCGTAGACAACTGCAATGCGCACGCCGGCCGATTCCGCCATGTCCCCCAGCGCCTCGGAACTCAGTCTGCCGCGCGCCTTGAGCCGTGCGACCTCCATCGTGGCCAGGCCCCAGGTGTCGAAGCACCTGATGTCGGCAAGATAATTGATAGCACCCACATCGTTTGCGGCGACGGCCTCGCCTTGGTAGAACCGCCTCAGGAACAGTCCCATGTGGTAGTTCTCCTGGTAGATGTTGTTGGTCCAGCGGGGAACTTGTCTCATCACCCATGCGCCCTCCCACAGCATTACAGAGGCGGCAAGTCCCGCGACCGTCGCTGCGGTAATCGCCAGAGGCCTGTTGTTTGCGCGATCCCTAGTCAAGCCACGAAGAAGCAAGACGCCGGCGGCGATGCCCAAGCCGACCAGGTACGCCTCGTACCGGTGCAACGCCCCGGGCCCGGCAAATTGCATGTGCAGAAAAACCACAGCCAGAAAGACCAGGCCGGCAGCGGTGTCCACGGCCAGGGACGCGCCCCTTCGCGCCAGACGGATGACCAATAGGACGAGCACGGCCACCGCCGGTGCCAGAATGTGTGGCGTCGTCGCCACCTGCCTGAGTCCCCAGAACCCGGCCAGATTCGCCAGTCCCTTCCAGAACCCTGGGTGAGCCCGGCCCGCCCTGATGAGATGAACCGCGTTCCGCATGGCCTGTGCTTTCATCAGCACGGAGTTGGGCAGGAAGTACCACCCCTGTGAAGCCGACACGATACCGTACGCCGCAATCGGCACCAGTGCCGCCCCGGCCAGGACCAGCCCGAGCAGCGTGCGCCTTCTCAACAGCAGAAGCAAGACAACGACCGCCACGAGAAATGCGCCCTCATAGCGCACGGCCACAAGCAGGAATCCAAGCCCAACCAGTAGTCGGTTGAATTTCGGTCCCAGGCCTGCAACTGCCTCTGCCCCGATCCAGAGAAACAAGAAACTGACGAAGGACTGGAGTACGTGTTCCTGCCCGGTCAGCACCATGGCGGGCAGCGGAATCAGCACCACGAGCCCGCAGAGGACCCAGAGTCTTGACCACGGCCCAAGACCTCGTCTGGCCATTAATCGGTCAACAATGACCAAGCCAAGCAGGGCGATAGCGAGATTGAGTATCAGAAGCGCCGCCTCTTTCGGGCCGGTCACAAGATAGACGAGCGACAACAGCAGGACCCAGAGCGGCGACGAGGACGATGACGTGAACCCGTACCTTGTGACGCCCCACACACCGTGCTGACTGAAGTTCTTGGCCATGGCCATATGGATGTAAGGGTCGTCGAGGGGGTAGACGAAGTGCCCCGCGTTCAGCATCACCGACGCTCGGACTAGCAGACCGACCGCGGCCAGCAGTAGAACAGCCGCCGCAACCGGCGGCCAACCGCCTCGCGTTCGCCCGGCTGGCGTCTTCATGAAATCATGGCCCGATCAAGCTCGACAGACAATAGCACGTGGCGTTCCACCGTCAAGCTCCAAGGCACCCGGGGCACGACGAGAAGAACGCTTGACAGCGCGGGCTATTTCGGTATTCTTATACCGAAATGGCTAATATGCGACGCCAGAACGGCTCCGGCCCGTTCCGGGTTTCCGAAGCGGCGAACCTCGGCCTGCACGCGCTGGCCGTAATCGCCGCCGGGCCCGAGCCCGTTGCCCGCACCCGCGAGATTGCTGTCCGGCTCAAGGCCTCGGCCGCACACCTCGCCAAAGTCATGGTCGCGCTCGAACACGCCGGGCTCGTGGCCGGCACTCGCGGCCCGGCCGGTGGCTACCGGCTCATGCGGCCCGCGTCGCGCATCTCGCTCAAGGAAATCTACGAGGCAATCGAAGGCCCGATGCAGGCCCGCGCCTGCCTGTTCGGGGAACCGGTCTGCGAAGCCGGAGGCTGCATGTTGAGCAAGTACTTCGGCGGGCTCAACCGCGAGGTCATCCGCAAACTGGCCCGCACGCGGCTGACCGACCTGACAAAGGAATTCGGAGGGAAGAATGGGAAGTAAACGCAAGATAATCAATGTCGATGAAGAAAAATGCACGGGCTGCGGCCAATGCATCCCCAACTGCCCGGAAGGCGCGCTGCAGGTAATCGACGGCAAGGCGCGGCTCGTATCCGACCTCTTCTGCGATGGCCTCGGCGCCTGTGTGGGCCATTGCCCCGAGGGCGCGATGACCGTCGAAGAGCGCGCAGCCGAGCCCTACAACGAAGCCAAGGTCATGGTCAACATAGTGAAGGCCGGCCCGAACACGATTGCCGCGCACTTAAGACACCTCAAGGACCACAGCGCGATGGAGTACTACGTTCAAGCGCTCGATTTCCTGAGGGCACGCGGCGTCCCGCCGCCGGAGAGAGCGAAGGCCAAGAGTCAGAAGGCAGAAGCCAAAGGTCAGAACCCGGAGCCGGAGTTGGCCTGCGGATGTCCCGGTTCCGCGGTCCGCGAGCTGACTCCTTCCTCCACTCGACCCCTTGAATCCGTGACCCCTGGACCCCTGTCCGCTCTCCGCAACTGGCCCATCCAGCTCACGCTGATGCCTGTTACCGCGCCATACCTGAAAGGCGCTGACCTGTTGATATCCGCGGACTGCGTCGGCTCATCGCACCCGAACTTCCACGAAGACCTTGTGAAAGGACGGGTCCTTATCATCGCCTGCCCCAAGCTCGACGACGCCGATGCGTACATCGAGAAGCTTACGCGGATGTTCTCTGAGAGCACGCCGAAGTCGGTGACCTGCGCCCACATGACCGTGCCATGCTGCTCCGGCCTCGTGCGAATCGTGAAGCAGGCGATCGCCGACTCGGGCAGGCCGATACCATTCGCCGAAGTGACCATCGACGTGGACGGGAAAAAGGTGGCGTGAAGCCAATCACGGTCGCCGAATCGCCGGTCGTCCCTAACCCGAACGGCCTCGATGCTCACCGCCTCTTCGTCTCTCCCCTCGCCGAAGTGGTCCACATCCATCTCCCGGCCGGGCACGCGCTCGTGCGCCACGCCTCGCCGGTCGACACACTTTTCTACATCATCACCGGCACCGCGACCATCGAGTCCGACGCCGGCCGCTTGGAGGCTGAGGCCGGTACGCTCGTACCCCACCCGAAAGAGACCTTCCACCGGGTGCGGAACGAAACCGGAAACCGGCTCGAGTTCCTCGTGGTCAAACTACCGAGGCCTGACCGGCCTCCCCGCATGGAAGAATGAAGACACAACCAACCTTCAAAGGAGTTATCGAATGAGCATGTTCTGCTACCAGTGTGAGCAGACCGCCAAAGGCACCGGCTGCACCGTGCAGGGCGTCTGCGGCAAAGACGAGACCTGCGCAATCCTGCAAGACCTTCTCCTCTACGCGACCAAGGGCATTGCCCAGTACGCCCACCGCGCCCACGCGCTCGGCGCGACCCACCCAGCGGTCAACGCCTTCACGGTCGAGGCGCTCTTCGCCACCATCACGAACGTCGACTTCGACCCGGAGCGGCTCGAAATCCTGCTCAAACACGCTGCGACGATGCGCCTCAACGCGAAGCGGATGTACGAAGACGCGTGCCACAAGGCCGGCAAGACGCCGGAAGAACTATCCGGTCCGGCTGCCTGGAGTCCCGCGGTCGGTATCAAGGCCCTGGTCGAACAGGGTCGGGATGTCGGCATCCTCAAGCGTCACCAGCAGTGGGGCGATGACGTCGCCGACCTGCACGACCTCGTGTTGTTCGGGCTCAAGGGCGCTGCCGCGTACGTCGACCACGCCCACGCGCTCGGCTATGACGATGACGCCATCTACGCCGAGTTCCACCGCATCCTTGACCTGCTGGCCCAGGACAAGCAGGACGCAGGCGTGCTGCTCGCCACGTCGCTTGAAACCGGCAAGCTCAACCTGAAGGTAATGGAACTGCTCGACAAGGCCAACACGACGACCTACGGACACCCGGTCCCGACCAAGGTCCGTATCACGCCGGTTGAAGGCAAGTGCATCCTCGTCTCGGGCCACGACCTCCGCGACCTCGCGCTCCTGCTCCAGCAGACCGAGGGCAGGAACATCAATGTCTACACCCACGGCGAGATGCTGCCCACGCACGGCTACCCCAAGCTGAAGGCGTACAAGCACTTCGTCGGCCACTTCGGCACCGCCTGGAACAACCAGCAGAAAGAGTTCCCGAACTTCCCGGGCGCCATCCTGATGACCACCAACTGCATCCAGAAGCCGCGCGACTCGTACATGAACCGCATCTTCACGACCGGGCTCGTGGCCTGGCCGGGCGTCACCCACATCGGCCCGGACAAAGACTTCACACCGGTCATCAACGCCGCGCTCAACGCGGCCGGCTACCCCGCGGACGAGCCGGAGAAAACAATCACTGTCGGGTTCGGCCACGAAGCCGTGATGTCGGTCGCGGGCAAAGTTATTGACCTTGTGAAGGCCGGCAAAATCAAGCACTTCTTCCTCATCGGCGGCTGCGACGGCTCCAGGCCGGACCGCAACTACTACACCGAATTCGCCCAGGCCGTACCCAAAGACTCGGTCATCCTCACCCTTGCCTGCGGCAAGTTCAAGTTCAACTACCTCGAATTCGGCGACATCGAAGGCATCCCGCGCCTGCTCGACATCGGCCAGTGCAACGACTCCTACTCGGCCATCCAGATTGCGGCCGCGCTCGCCAAAGCCTTCAACACCGACGTCAACGGCCTGCCCCTCTCCTTCATCATCTCCTGGTACGAACAGAAAGCGGTCGCGGTCCTGCTCACGCTCCTCTACCTCGGCATCAAGGACATCCGCCTCGGCCCGACCCTCCCCGCATTCCTCACGCCCAACCTCCTCAAGATACTCGTGGACAAATTCAACATCATGCCCATCAAGACCGCGCAGGAAGACCTGAAAGCCATTCTCGGCTAGCATCCGCCTGCTTACCACAGGGGCCGCGGTTCATCCCGCGGCCCTCGCTTTGAACCACAGATAGACACGGATGAACACTGATCTGCGTCCTGCCTGAACCCCAGAGCCCCTGACCCCCTGAACCCCGTCCTTCCTGTCGCCCCGACGCCGATGGAGGGATCTCGCCCTCAATCGACAATCGGAAACCAGATAACCGCCAAGGTCGCCAAGAACGCCAAGACCATCCGGAAGGAACTATCCACAGATTCCGCAGACGACGCGAAGCGTCACCCTGAGGGAATCCAACGAGTCGAAGGGTCTCTCATGTCTGGACACTGGTCACTCGCGCCAATGGCGCGGCTATTCCTCTCTCCCTTTCTCCCTGCCCGCCACCTTGACGCCCCAGTCGCCGGTGGTATAATCGGTATGATACTTCGTATGGCAACAAAGGAGTACTGATGGCCAGACGTGCGAAAGTGACGATTACGATTGCCTCGGACCGGCTGGAACAGCTCGACGAGATAGCACTTGCCCGCGACTCTAACCGCAGCGCGCTGATTGACGAGGCACTTGACCTGTGGGAAAAGGAACAGCTCAGGCGCGAGCTCGTTGCCGGGTATAAGGCCATGGCTGCCGAGGACGGCAAGACTGCGGAGCACAGGCTGAGGAGCGGCATTGAAGCCATCGACTGAGGCGCGCAGGCCAAAGCGGAGCGATATCTGGCTGGTGAATTTCAACCCGGGGCGCGGCAGCGAACAGCAGGGCATCCGTCCCGCGCTGGTCATCCAGAACGACGTGGGCAACCAGTACGCTGCAACCACCATCGTGGCCGCAGTCACGACGACCATCAAACCGTACCCGGTGACGGTCGTCGTCCACGCACGCACCTGCGGCCTGCCGTACGACTCGATGGTTAACCTCGCGCAGGTCCTGACCGTGGACCGGAGCCGGCTGATTCGCCAACTTGGGAAACTGACTGTCGAACAACAGACCGCAGTCGACCGTGCGCTGCGCGTGAGCCTGGAACTCAACTAGCAGAAGGCCCGCTGCCCGCCGCGTTCGGAGTCCTACCACCGAGTTACAAAGCCCGGACACTGAGTTCGGCGAACCACGGATAGACACAAATGAACGCAGATGTCCAAGAACCCTCGGACTCCAGAACCCCTCTCCGTCCACTCGGTCCCTCGATCTCTCTCTCCCTCACTTCTGACTTCTGCCCTCTGACTTCTGACTTCGTCTGGTTCACTCGATCCCTTAATCCCTCTATCTCTCTATCCCTCTCGTCACCTCCGACATCTAACATCTCACGTCTGACATCTCACTTCTTACATCTGCTGACTGCCCGCTCCTTCCACTCGGTCCCTCTGTCCCTCGATCTCTCGATTCTCTTCCCTCTCCACTTCTGCATTCTGACTTCTGCCCTCTGACCTCGCGGATCGTCGTACATCGTTCCTTCGTACATCGTTGACACGGACAAGATCGGCCTCGGGCAGGGCACTGGTCAGCAGAATCTGTGTAATCTGCGTAATCTGTGGATAGACCTTCCGAACCTTGGCGTTCTTGGCGTCCTTGGCGGTTCTCAGACGGCCCGATCTGTGTCCATCGGTGGTCAGATCATGCCCGGGTCCGGACCCTTGGTGTCTTGGTGTCTTTGTGGTAAAACTCCTATCCCTGCGCTAGAATGGGTTTGCATGTGTAACTTCTGCGTCCAGCACGGCGAGGGCAAGCGCTGGTATGCCAATGCCCGGAACTATGCAATGGACCTGGAGGCGGACATGGGCCGTCGCGGATACATCGTTGACTTCATCCGCAACTTCGAGTCCGGCCGGCGCTCGGCCAACGCCGGGCTCGCGGCGCTGCGCTTCGTCCCAAGGCCGGCCCGAAAATGGTTCACCCGTGGGCCGGAAGCCTCGGCGCAGAAACATCACTTCGGCCAGCCGGTGCCGATCGAGGATTGCGCGGGAATCTTCGACATTGCCACGAACATCACGCGCCTGCCGTGCGTCTGCCGTGGCGCGATGCAGCCCGGCTCGAACGCCGAGTCCTGCTGCATCGTCATGACCGTGAACAAGCACGACAAGCTCCTGGCCGAGGGCTTTCGCGACTACTCCGGCGGCCCGGCATCCCAAGGGTTCGAGCGGCTCACCAAAGACGAGGCGCTTGAGTACCTGCGAGGCGCCGAGGAGCGCGGGCTCTGCCACACGGCGTGGACTTTCATCACCCCATTCATCGCGGGCCTCTGCAACTGCGACCTGCCCAGCGGGTGCATGGCGATGAAGGCGGTGCTCAAGGGCGGCGTGCACATCATGTGGAAGGGCGAGGACGTCATCCGCCGCGACGAAGAACTCTGCACCGGCTGCCGGCGCTGCATCAAACGTTGCCCCTTCGGGGCAATCAGCGCCGCCCCACGTCAGGCCGGCGTCATCGTGGACCGCAAGAAATGCTGGGGTTGCGGAGTCTGCCGTACCGCCTGCGCACCCGGCGCGCTCTCGCTTGAACCCCGCGCCGCCACTGCCGACGTCGCGACCGCCTGGTAGCCGGGCGCTTCTTCTCACGCTCTCCTCCAGCGCCGACGCCGCTCGTCCCAAATCACCAGTTGAGGATGAGATAACCGCCAAGACTCGGGTCCGACAATCAGCAATGTACAATCTTGAATCTAGAATCGATTGGCCGGAAACTCGCGGCGCAGCCGCTAGCCCAACTCCTTCTCGCCGTCAAACCGGTTTTTGAGGCTCTTCACCCTCGGCTACCACCATACGCATGATGAGGATTCTTATCAAGCGTATCATCTCGTCCGTTTGCGTAAGTTCTGAATTCTGAACTCACTACTCTCTACTGGCTGGAAATGACACCCCCCGTTGGGGCTCTCCCCCGGTCTTTAGCAGGCTCCTGTAAGCACCTGCGTGTCGCCGTCAGCCGCTAGCCGTCAGAGACGGACAGGGGGAGAGGAACGTTCATCGGCCCGGCCGGGCTCAGGCCGTAACCCTACCTGACACGCATCGGAACCATGTTGTGTCACCGAGACTCCCCGAGGCTGAGGAAGCGGGAGAGAAAAAAGCCTGTCATCAGGGCTTTCCTGATCTCAGCCAGTTGAGCAGTGAAACTTTCCGTCCGCGGACGAGATTCCGCATCATCACCCGGCATTGCCTCAGGTTGTGGTCGCCGAATGTCCGGATTACGTCCCTGAGTCGCAGCACGTAGTACAAGCGGAGATGAATGGCGGTGCTGGACGCGGGGTACTTGGCCGCCATCTCCTCGCGGGAGAGGAAGACACGTTCCCGGAACAGCTTTGCCTTGTCACCGATAGATTTGGCGCCCAGCAGGCCGAGAATGGGCATAATCTCCTCGTAACCGGTCCAGGTGAGAACGGACTCTCTCGCAGTTTCGAGTACGCGCCGGGTGATGCCCCTGGGGACCAGGCGCTGGAGGACATCGTCAGGCACTCCCGCATCCAGCAGGCTTCGGGCAAGGTCAAGTGTCAGTCCCACGTATCGAGCAGCGTCCCACTCGCGAGCCGCGTCTACGACCCGCGCCCAGTCCAACTCACCCCGGAAACGGTGGATAGTCTCGGCAATATCGCTAAACGGCCGCAGCCCGCCTTTGAAACAATCACGATAGGACGTGTGCAGGCAGAGGTGCAATAACAGGTCTTCAGGGGACAGCGCAAGCACTTCGACCCCCGCTATCGTGGTCGGGTGCGCCCTGTCCCAGAGACCGGCAGCATCGATTCTGACTGGTCCAGTTGGGGTTACGATGGTCCAGTGAATCTCAATGGCAAGGTCACGAATGACTACCTTCGGAAGGTGAGCGTTTCTCCTGCAGCACCACTCGATGTCCACCGAGTGCGCGGCAACGCCGCCCATGTCGAGCAGGATTGCCTGGGCTCTGGGCAACTCCGCTCTCGGGACCATGAGGTCGACGTCGTACATCGGTCGGAGCGCAGTGTCGCCGTAAACCACCTCCGCGAGGTACGCTCCCTTCAGCACAATCACCGGGATGTCGGAGCTGCGCAGGCGGCGAAGCACGGGCCGGAGCTCTCGATAGAGGCGCATGTTTCTGTCGGCAGCTGCAAAGTAAGCAAACCGCAACCGCTTCCAGGAGTCGGCCGGGACGCCGGCTCGCGTATTGTTGTTCTTGAGGCGTTTGAAGAGCAGCGGTGCAAGGCCGTGGTAGACTGCCGTAGCGACGACTTCGTTCCACTCAGTCGTCGGCTCACTGCTGGCAGACAGGCAACGGAGGAGCTGGCTGACCGGCCCGGAATCCACGAACCCGCGATCCCTCAATCCTGCACTTCTTTGCGGAAGGCCAGGGAAACTGCGGCCTTCCTGAGGGTCTGCTCGTTCACGAACAGACGGAATGGTCGCCGAATGTACCATCTCCGGAGGCGGTCGTCGTATTGCCCGACCGTCCGTCTGCCGCTCAGCAGCTTCAGGAACACCCGGTGTCGGGCGTCGAAGCGCACCAGCCGGGGCCGGAGGCTCACCGGGAGAAGACGGTCCAAGGGCCCGAGACCGGCAACAAAGCCGTACAGCGTGTGAGGAAGAGGGCCGGCGTGCCTTCGGATATCTCGGCCCAGACGCGCACAGCGGAGTACGAAAGGACCTCTCCACCCGCCGTGGACCACCCAGCGCTGGTCCCCACGCTGCGCGGCCTTGACGCGACCGATGATATCACCTGCCTGCAGAACCTCTGTATCAACCTCCGCGTTATTGTCTCCCCGGGTGCGGATGCCGTCTGGACCCGCGGCGACGACGCGGTGCACGACCGTCTTGCCCGTCTCGGGTGACTTGAAGCATACCACGTCGCCCGGTCGCACTCGCTCGGTACCGGAGGGCTTGACCTCAAGGAGGTCGGACTCTTGAAGCGTAGGATTCATGCTGGAACCGGTGCAGACCAGACGCAGCAAATCAGGAGCCATCAGTGACTCGACCGACACCGAACCCCTGTCGCAACTTTCCTCGCCAGAACCAGGCAAGGCGCCGACCGGAAGAACACGCTCAATTTCCTCCCAGAACCGGCCGTCAAGGCTGAGTTTAAGCGAGAATGCCGGGACTGCCGCTGCCAGTACCTTGGCAACGCTGACCACCCCACTACAGAGCGTCCGGCCAGCGTTCACATCGGCCGGTCGCGCCGCTTCCCGGGCAAGGTTCACTGCTGATCCCAGAATCAGGGCGGTTGCCCGCGTGGCGTTGACAGGCTCCAGTTGGTCAGCGGGTGATCGGTCAAGGAAGAAACTTGCCCGGAGGGGTTTGGCGTCCTCTACGGCCCAGGAACCGCCCGGCCCACCACAGTAGAAGCGACTCCAGGTCGGCCACGGATGAGCCCAAAAGCGTCCCTTCCCGTCCCGTACGACCAGCGTCATGTCGTCGCAGAGCGAACGCCAAGGGGAGGGAAGACGGCGGCTGGCCGTGCTCTTACCTATCCCGCTCGGCCCGGCCATGATGAAGCCGCTTCCTTCGTACTCGGCCAAGGCAGCGTGGAGCAGCAATCCGCCCCGAACCAAAGCCTCGCGCGCAATCAGGGAGGCGATTCGGTCCATCTGGATAGCCTGCATGTCCCGGTCAGTCAATGAGGACGAGGGGCCTGGCTTCATATCGGCAAGGTAACACATGGCCGCGCAACCGACTTCGGCATCTGACCGGGCGGACTCACTCCACGCGGCGACGCACAACTCACGCCCGACCTTGCCCGGTCCCAAGCGCATGACTTTGCCCAACTCGGCCACAATCACGGCTGCCTCTTCATCAACCGGGCGAATGAGCCACCGCCGGCCATCGGCGAGGTCGAGTTTCAGACTGGGAGGCATGTCAGAAGGATGAATACAGAACTCACCACCAGGGCACCAAGATCCGGACGAAGTCAGAACGTCACGAAGCTACGCATCCTCGCTTCGCCGCTCTGTTCCTTATTCTTCTCCGCTAGTCGAAGTTGCGTGTCGCTTTTCGGGCTCAGATGAGCGTTCCGACGTTCCTCTGGCCTCAGATGCGTCGAACGGTCACTTGCGACTGGAGGGCGGTGGCGTCATCTCCGCCCCGCCCTCCGGTCTTAATCACACTCTAAACTACTTTGCCCGCAGGTCCGAAAGCGTACCGGTCTAGGCGGCGCCAATGAACGGGCCAGCGAGGGTCATTCCACCCGGCCCCAAGGACGCCTGCGGCAGACTGATTTATCTGAACCCGGTGCCGTCCGTGCAACCGGTGGAGGCTCCAGTGCCTGCCGAGCAAGCAGTGCCGGGCGCAGTGCCTGCCGTGCAATAACTGGGGGCTGAACCGCCAGCCGTGCAATCGTCCGTTGTCGGGGATCCGCCTTGTCGGCAATACGCTGCTTCTGCGATCCCCGCATCGCTCAGGCGCGAAGCCGTCGGGGTCTCATACTTCGAACCGGTTGGTCTAGCATCCATCTGGTGTCCTCCGATCACGCTAGCTACTACTGATTAATTTAATGGGGGTATCCATTTGACTCAACCGACCCCAATAGGTAGTATGGGCAGACATGGAAACGTATCCGCGGACGGTGATGGAATTTGAGAAGCGGTTTGCAGCCGAGGAGGCGTGCCGGTTGTATCTG
>Ga0265595_1000300_pt1 | contig 47322 bp, 34 predicted proteins | sample saktaG_15_FD_190148 | JGI IMG/M metagenome (GOLD analysis project Ga0265595, IMG submission 190148) | Saline water microbial communities from Sakinaw Lake, British Columbia, Canada - sak_2013_06_06_50m | ecosystem: Environmental > Aquatic > Non-marine Saline and Alkaline > Saline ...
TGCGGTCAGATCGATCAGGTTGGCAATCTTTTTGGGGCGACTGCTACGAATCGCGATACAGGCGGCTACCACGATAAGATACGAGAATTGCGATTGAAAATTGAAGGTGCTCCCCAGGATGTTGGGAATGGATTCCTCTTCCGGAATTATGATTCCGGGGGTCTCTGGTATGGTTTGGCAAAGAGTGTTCGTTTTCACCGGTATCCCATAGAGATAAGAGGGCCGCAAATCAAGAGGATCATGAAGGAAGCGAGAGAACGATACGACTTGAATACCATGATTGCCGAGTATGTTCGGATTTACGAAAGGCTCAATGGTAGCAGGCCACTCGCTTAACACTATAAGACCTTTTGCGAAAGGTCTCACTCTGAGGGGATTCCCCTCAGACTCCCCGTAGAATATTTTTAATAATTAGATACTTGTAAAATCCATCTGCGATGTATTTTGAGATACCATCATGGTTCTGTCTCTGCAATTTTTTCTGATTTCTTATCCCAAAGGTGTATCAGGTAATCCTTTTGTTCTTCAAACTTCAAAGCCTGATCTTCGACAAGAGCCTCTGCTTCCTGAGATGACATATCCCTGCTTTCTCTGATGAAAGAAGCCACTCGACATTGATATAACGGAGTCATCACATCGACAAGTTTGTGGCGGTTAATCTGCCAGGCATGGAAAGTGGCTGCAAGTTCGTAGAGGATTTTGACCCAGATATCGGCAGGAAGATAAAAATTTGTAGCGTCCATCTCTGAAGCTTTCCTGATATGTTCGAAGCATTGCTCACTGAAGATATCATTCCACAGGACAGAAAACTGCTGGAAACCGATCTTGAAGTTCTCGATCATTCCATCGATGTTGACATTAATTGGTTCCGGCTCCAAATCACCTTCGAAACCAAACGTTTCGACGGATTCGCTTCCTCGTACATTTTTCCAGTAGTTTTCATATTCCTCCATGAGATAGAATACAGTCCAGATTACCTGGCGAAACATGGGGGCAAGATGTTGAGCAGGGTCTTTCGCATCGTGGATTTTAACACCGAGATTCGATTGGCAAATTTTTAAATTGCGAGTTATAACATTCGTGGTCATCCAGATATCAATACCGAAGCGAGCCACGTCCGTTTCCCAGACATCCTGTTCTATATAGAATTTGACCACGTCCCTGGAAAGGGCGAAGTCTCCACCTATAGGCTGGCGTATCCTTTTCCCGTAAAGGGCCCTTGTCAGATTATATACAATGTTATTTGTTATGGTACCGTCATATTTGTGCCGCATATAAACCGGGGCTACATACTGATATCCCTTATCAAGGACAGGGTCGAGCAGGTATTTGACCCAGTCAGGGGTGATACTGCGAAGGTCGGAGTCGACAATAGCACATGCCTTGATTTTAAGTCGATTAGCTGCCTCGAACATGGATCGCAAAGCAGTTCCCTTACCGGCAGGACCCCGGTATATTGTTACAACCTTCTCCTGCCATGGTTTGACCTGAAACTCCCTGGCTACTTCACGAGTATCATCGGTTGATCCACCATCAGCGATAAAAATCACACCTCTCATACCATTATAATGTTTGGCAAGACCATGAGTGACCATCCGGATCACATGCGAAATCGTTTTTTCGTTGTTGTAACAGGGTATGCCAATCATAATATCGGCCGATTCTATTTCTTCAAGCCGTTTTGCCCCATAAGCCCTCAAAGCAGTGTTGTAATACACTATACAGTACCCTCCCCCTGCGGTTTTCAGTAATTATAACACAGGATCATTTATTGACAAGTACAAATTTAGAAGATCGAAGTGATACGATCATCCCTTATTAACCTGCATGGAAGTGTGCCCAAATGGTCATGGAGTCTGCCTGATCAAAATCAGGTGGCGGATTGGGGAAACCTTTTTTGTTGAAAGCTGTCCAGTTAGATGATAAACGTCAAAAAATATAATCTGTTTCAATCTTCTTTTCTTTAAAGACTTTACGTTATGTCATCTGGTGGAAAGAAAAGAATATTCGATATTTAAAAGGTGGTGCGTTCGTAAAAAGTCTGTCATTCCCGCGTAGGCGGGAATCCATAGAGAGCTAAACACTTGAAAAGACTGGATTCCCGATCAGGCCTGTCCTCGGCTCCGATCGGGGATCGGGAATGACAAAACGACAGAAATTCGGACTTTTTACGAAACCGTCAAAGTTGTTATCATGAGAGAAAAAGGGTTTGAGCAAACACAGGAAGATATACTCAGGGAAAGGGCTTCAGTCCTGGCCCGCACAGGGGAAAGTGTGTATGTGGCTCTTGAAAAATTGAATTCAATTGAGAATGCCATTGAGGATAGAATAAAAATTTTATACAAAACTGATGAAAACGGTAATAACAAAACAGAAACGGAAAATGGCGACAAATCAAATTGCTCGACAGAAGACCTGTTTAATGAAATTAACAGGGAAATCTTCAGATATAATAAGGCCAGGGAATATGCCAAGCTCCGATACTATTACCTTATAATAACCAGGGAAGCCATGGGATTACGAAGGCACAAAATGGTCGAGGAAATATATAAAATCCCATTCAAAAAGAAGTGCATACAAAGATGGTAATAGACAAATACAAAAAGCCAAGAAAGAAAATGTTGACTTCTCAGGTTATTTCAAGAGGTGTCAGTGATGCCAGGGTGTTAAAGGCCATGGAAAAGATCCCCAGGCACCTCTTTGTAGATGAGGGACTGCAGGACCAGGCATACGCTGACAACCCTCTTCCTATCGGAGAAAGGCAGACAATATCCCAACCTTACATCGTTGCTTTGATGACGGAAGCATTGGAGCTCAAGGGAAACGAAAAAGTTCTGGAAATAGGAACGGGTTCCGGATATCAGGCAGCTATATTAGCGGAGCTCGCTGAAAGAGTTTTTTCCATAGAGCGTATAGGCTCTCTTGCCGACAAAGCGAGAAAAGTCCTGGAATCTCTCAACTATTATAACGTCTTAATCAGAGTGGGAGACGGAACATACGGGTGGAGAGAAGAATCTCCATTTGATGCGATTATTGTTACTGCGGGGGCTCCCGACGTTCCGAGAACACTTCTGGAACAGCTGGCAATAGGTGGCAGGCTCGTTGTTCCCACCGGTGACCGCTATACGCAAAAACTGTTGAAGCTTACCCGCACATCTGAAAGCCTTGAGAATACGGAAACAAAAGACCTTGGAGGATGCCGATTTGTTAATCTCATAGGAGAATACGGGTGGAAAGGTTGAAATGGTGAATGCTTAGAAGATTATACGACTGGGTTCTATACTGGGCTGAAACACCTTATGGATCATGGGCTCTCTTTATCCTCGCCTTTGCCGAATCAAGTTTTTTTCCGATACCTCCCGATGTTCTCCTCATTGCCCTCGCCATATCAATACCTGCCAAGGCATTCAGATACGCCCTGATATGTTCTGCAGGTTCTGTACTGGGTGGTATTGCAGGATATGTAATCGGTTATCAGTTCATGGATCTTATCGGTTTTCGCATCCTGAATTTCTACGGCCTGATGGAGAAGTACGATATTATAAGCGACCTTTATGGTCGTTACAATGCATGGGCGGTCGGAATAGCGGGATTTACACCTGTACCGTACAAGGTTTTCACCATTTCAGCAGGCGCATTCAAAATAAACTTTCCCGTTTTTCTGATGGCTTCCGTTGTTAGCAGATCGGCACGGTTCTTTCTGGTAGGCTGGCTTATATATAAATTTGGTGCAGGAATAAGATCATTCATAGACAGGTATTTCAACATTCTCGCTGTTGTCTTTGTGGTTCTCCTGATCGGCGGGTTCATATTGATCAAATGGCTTCTTTAACTGACATGTCTTATATGAAAAAAATAGCAATATTACTATTTATAATTACCTTTTCCGTAATGGCCTGTACAGCCCGTTACAAGGAATCTGTACCCGTTAGAGGTGTCTATCACGAAATAAAAAAGGATGTAACACTCTGGAAGATTGCACAGACATACAATGTTGATATTCAGGAGTTAGCAGAAATAAACAACATAACAGATCCCACTCTCATCGAAGTCGGAACCATCGTCTTCATTCCAAATGCTGCCAAAATTCTTGAAGTTGAGCCTACGGTACATGAACAAAGACCACCAAAAGACAGCGCCCGGATCTCAAAAAAAGTGAAAGAGGCGAAACCTGAGGAAGAAGCGAAAAAAGAAAGTGTCCGGTTCGAAAGAGGACGTTTTGTGTGGCCTGTAAGGGGCGTGGTATCGTCAAAGTTTGGTATTCAGCCAAACGGAATGAAATTTAACGGGATCAAAATCGTCGCAAGAGAAGGAACACCCGTACTGGCATCGGCAAACGGAAGGGTAATTCACTCTTCATATCTTAAATATTATGGGGAAACGATTATCATTAAGCATAAAAACAATTATTCGACCGTTTACGCCTATTTAAAAGACAGGAAGGTTAACGTGGAAGACACCGTCAAAAAAGGTGAAAAGATCGCCCTCCTGGGAATGTATAAAAGAAATGGAAAAAGTTGTCTGCATTTTGAAATCAGACAAAAGAATAAACCGAAAAACCCACTCTTTTATCTTCCCAAATCAAAAAGCGGGGAAGCGGGGAAAAGAAAGAAATGATGTAACTACTCAGGAGACAGGAAACAGGAGTTTGTCAGTAGTACATACTGTTATTCTGGATGCTGGGTGCTGGATACATGAGTAGTATAGTCTAAGGCGGCAAAGCCGCAACCAAAGAGGCGTTGGCCTCTTGCATGCAGGGCAAGGCTTTAGCCTTGCATTGGGCTTTATGCAGGGCTAAAGCCCTGCCCTACATTTCCAGGGCAGCAAAGTTGCAACCAAAATTCTTTGTCTTATTCGCATAAGCTGACGTCAACATCTGCGCAAAAAACACAGTTGTTGTGAATAAAAACTATAATGTTTTCTATAAAAGACAGAAAGGTATCAGGATGAAATTAATTGATGACATTTACGTGTACGAGTGGACAAGCTTTTCTGACAACAATTGTAACAGTTTCTACATCGGCGGCAGCGTTAGGGCCTTGATAGATCCCGGTCTTAAAAAATATCTCCCCGATCTCCTCAAGAGCATGGAGACTGATGGAATAAAAAGTGAAGATATACAATACATCATAAATACCCATTCTCACCCTGATCACTTTGAGGCATCCGAATTATTTAACGATAACTCCCATGTCAAGACAGGATTACATAACAAGGAAATAGACTTTTTAAATGAAGCAGGGGAAATGATGTACGGCTGGTTTGGTCTTGATTTACCAAACGTCAATATAGATATGATCCTGGAAGAAGGGACTATTACCCTTGGTGATGAAACATTCGAGATTTACCTCACCCCCGGACATTCACCCGGATCTATAGCTCTATACTGGCCCTCCAAAAAAGCTCTTTTCTCCGGGGATGTAATATTTTCCCAGAATGTAGGGAGAACAGACTTTCCGGGGGGTAGCGGCGCATTGCTGAAAAAAAGTATTACAGAACTTTCCAAACTCGACATTGATCATTTCCTGCCAGGCCATATGGGAATTATTGAAGGAAATGAAAATATCAAGCACAATTTCCGGTATGTTATAAAAAATATATTCCCCTATATTTAGAGTGCAGTTAAAGGGGGACAGTCTCAATACTGTCCGGTACGATAATTGCTTTCCCCTGTAGGGCCCGTTCCCCGAACGGGCCGATATCAACGGGCCGATGAGGGCATCGGCCCCTACCAAAAATAGTGACAGCGACTATTTTTTCCAGTATTCCTTCTCCAATCCTACTTATCCAGAACCTCCCTTACTTTTCTCAGCATATCCCTTAGCTGAAATGGCTTCCCGATAAATTCCACGGCTCCGGATTCAAGGGCTTCCTTTGCCTTTCCGTCAGCAGAATAGCCGCTGGCTATGATAACTCTTGCATCAGGGTCTATTTTTAGAATCTCTTCAAGACAACGACTGCCACCCATCCCCGGCATGATCAAATCCAGCAGGACGAGAGCGATCTTTTCTTTTTCCTGACGGTATATCTCCAGGGCGCTTTCCCCATCAGAGACCATAATCACCGTATAGCCAAACCTGGTAAGTACCGATTCACCGAGATCCCGGATATCCTCTTCATCATCCACAAGTAAAATTGTCTCATTTCCCCCTTTGACGGGGATTTCCGCTTCTCTTTCCCGTGCCACTTCTCTTTCCTGTTCTATGACCGGAAAATAGATTTTAAAGGTAGTGCCCTGCCCCGGTTCGCTGTAACAGCTGATATGGCCGCCATGACTCTTTACAATGCCGTAAACCGTGGCCAGGCCAAGGCCTGTTCCCCTTCCTGTCTCCTTTGTGGTGAAAAACGGCTCGAATATGTGTTCCACTGTCTCCCTGTCCATACCATGACCGGTATCAGAAACGCTCAGCACAACATATTCCCCCGGAGTGGTTCCCAGATGCATCTTGCAATATTCCTCGTCCAGAATCACGTTTTCAGTTTCAAAGACCAGCTTGCCGCTATCAGGCATGGCATCCCTCGCGTTGACCCCCAGGTTCATCATTATCTGTTCAATCTGTGCAGGGTCCGCGTTGATGATTTTCAGCTTTTCTCCCAGATGCAATTCGATACTGATCATCTTTGGAATAGACCTCTCAAGTAATTCGCAGGTTTCCTTCACTTCAAGGTTGAGCTCCACGGGCCTGAGATTTATCTCCCCTTTCCGGCTGAAAAGAAGGATCTGTTTCGTAAGATCCCCGGCCCGCCGGGCCACTCTTTCAATGGCTTCCAGCCTGCTATAATCGGGATCACCCGGCTCCTTTTCCATCATCATGATCTGAGTATAACCGTAAATCGCCTGAATTAAATTATTAAAATCGTGGGCAATACCACCTGCCAGAGTGCCGATGGACTCCATCCTCTGGGCCTGACGGAGCTGGGCTTCGATTTTGTTTTTTTCAGTCACATCCCGGAGGATGCCCCGGTATCCCGAAATGCTTCCATCATCAGCCCGCCTTAAAGCGGAAGTAAGCAGGCAGTCCATCTCTTTTCCATCTTTTTTGCGCAGTTTCAGTTCAAAGTCTTTGACAAATCCCTTTTCTTCTATCTCCTTCTGAAAGTTGATCCGGTCATCGGGATTAACGTATATATTTTCTGCTTTTATATCCGCCATCTCTTCTCTGGTATAACCAAAAAGATCCAGAAAGGATTGGTTTACATCAAGGAAGCTGCCTTCCCGGGTGTTAATATAGATAGCGTCTTTGGAGGCATCGAAAAGGGTTCGGTACTTCTCCTCACTCTCCCGCAACGCCTCCTCATTTCGCTTCCGCTCGGTGATGTCGGTTACGCATCCCGCTCTGCATTCTATCCCGTTTATAATGGTCTTAGCCGTTCTTATCTCCGTATCCATTATTGTGCCGTCCTTGCACAAAAATGGGATGTCTGACACCAGCGTTTTTTCTCCTCGCGCCTGGACCTCGAATTCGGAAAGCACTCGATCGTGATCCTCTTTGGGATGGATACCACGGACTCCCAGATTCTTAATTTCTTCTTCCGTGTAGCCCAGCATTCGACATATAGCCGGATTGGCATATTTGATATCCTTGGTTTCAACGCCGGCAATGAGTATTCCCTCAGCAACACCCTCAAATATCGCTCGATGCCTTGCTTCGCTTTCCCGGAGCGCCTCTTCCACCTGCTTGCGCTCGGTGATGTCACTGTAATGCTCTACACGGCCACCAGCATAGAGACCAGACAGGATGGGCTGGCTCCAATGCTCAAGCCAACGTTCTTCCCGTTCGCTGTCAGGGACTATGTGGCACTCAAAATGCTCGACATAGGTATTATCATCGTACGTGGCAAATACTTTCTCGGTAAAGTATACCGGATACTCAAAGATATCCTTGATCCGCTCCCGGATGAGTTGCCGCTTATCCTTCCCAATAACCTCCTTCCGCCGCAGGCCAAAGTAGCGCTCCAACGCCTGGTTTACCCAGACGATCTGGAAGTCAGAGTCGAGAATAAAGATACCAACCGATGAGATATCAAGGACATCGTCAGTAATTGAACGATGCCTTAATTCGCTCTCCCGCAGCAACTCCTCCGCCTTTTTGCGCTCACTCATTTCTCTTTCCAGATCCAGCATCTTCTTCTCAAGCTTATTAACCAGTCTCTCGCTATAAAGCCTGAAGATATCTTCATCCTCTTCTACAGCCTTCTTCTTGGGAATTATCCTGCCATTCTCCATATCTCTAATCACGCCCTGTATAATTTTCATGAATTCGTCAGGCTCAACAGGCTTTCGAATGAATCTTTCCGCTCCCATTCGCAAAGCAAGTTCCTCATCTTTTTCATCTGTGTATGTAGCCGTGTAGAAGATGAAGGGTATCTTTTTCAACCGTTCATCACCCTTGCACTCACGGCACAGGGTGAAGCCATCCATCACGGGCATGAGGATGTCGGAGATTATCATATCAGGCGGGGATTCCTTTGCCATGTCCAGGGCCTCTTCCCCGTTGATGGCCATTTCAACTGTGTGTCCATCCGCCACAAGTATCTTTTTAAGTATCATCCTTGAATCTTCATTGTCATCGACGATTAAGATCTTCATTTTAGACCTCTTTCCTTGCGGATTTTACGCGTAAGCCTTTTATGTTTAAAATCTTTACAGATTAACTCCGGTGGAGTTTAGGCGTAAGCCTTTTATGAAATCCTTACGGACAAACTCCACCCGAACTTATTGAGAAGTTAAGTGTTTTTCTTCAACAGGAAATTTTTTCGATAATTCAAATATTTTCATAGCTGTATCAAATGCAAGTCTATAAACATCCAAATCCCTTACACTTCTTATTAGCTCACTCATTTATGCGTCCTTTCGTCCTTCGTCCCTCTTCACTCGTCCCCAATTATCTCCCTTATCTGATTTATAATAGTAACAGGGTCAATGGGTTTTTCCAGATATCCGTTGCATCCTGCTTCAATCAGCCTCGTCCTGTCCCCGCTCATTGCGTAGGACGTGATGGCAATGACAGGAATTTTACCATCTATCTCTGATTTGCGTATCTCTTTGAGCACCTCCGTGCCATCCATATCAGGAAGCTGGATGTCGAGAAGGATGAAGTCCGGCTTTTCTTTCAACGCAAGCTCGATGCCCGTTTTTCCATTTTCAGCCCTGATAGTAACGTAGCCGTTTTTCTCCAGGATAAACGTGATAAGCTTCATATTGTCTGCATTGTCTTCGATCACAAGCGCTCTTTTCATGAATGCCTCCCTTCGGAATTTACGCGTAAGCGTTTTATATAAAATCTTTACAGATAAATTCCGAATCTTTACAGATAAATTCCAACAGTCAATCAGGTCAACTCCTTCGGTATTTTAAGTATGAACGTACTCCCCTCACCATACTTGCTATCCACAAACACCTCCCCTCCGAGCATCTCTGTTACAATTTTCCTGGTCAGGTACAGCCCCAGCCCGGTGCCTGTGGTTTTAATTCTTAAAGGTGAATCCAGCCTGACAAAAGATTCAAAGAGGCGGGGCACATCTTCCTCCTTTATACCGATTCCAGTGTCCTTCACATTAATTTCAATCATTCCGTCAACTTCATGGGTTGCAATTGAAATGCTTCCCTTTTCAGTGAACTTGACGGCATTGCTCAAATAATTAAGGATGCACTGGAGGAGTCTTTTACGGTCGGTCGTAAGTCGCGTGTCTTGCGGCAGGCTGATTTCAAGATCAAGTCCTTTATTGGTCATTTCAGGAGTGAGGTTTGATACGGCCTCTCTAACTACTCCGTCAAGGCTGCATTCTTCCAAATGAACTTCAAACTTTCCGGCCTCAATCTTTGAAATATCAATTACGTCATTAATTAGTGCGAGCAGGTGCTTTGCCGAACCATAGACCCTCTGGAGCTGGTCTCTCTGCTCGGCGTTAATCTCACCTGTCATACCCTGGAGGATGATTCCGGTAAATCCGATGATGGAATTCAGGGGCGTGCGAAGCTCGTGGGACATGGAGGCGATGAACATGGACTTAAGACGGTCGAGTTCCTGCAGGTGCTCGTTGGCATTTTTGAGTTCTTCTGTAGTTATATTGAGGTCTTCGACAATGTTGACCAGGACCTGCTGTGACTTTTTAAGTTCCTCTGTCCGTTCCGTGACCTGTTCCTCCAGATGGTCCCGGTGTTTTTCCAATTCCTCATCTGCCTGCTTGAGGTCATTAATATCAACATGAATACCGGTCATCCGCTTGGGATTTCCTTTATCATCCCATGAGACAATTTTTCCGACAGAGTGAATCCAGCGATAACCGCCGTCTTTTGTCTTCATACGGAATTCAACAGAGTACTCAATCTTTTTTTCTATATGATCCTGTAGTTTCTTCTGAACTTGACCAAGATCTTCCGGATGCATCAGCATTGTCCATGTTTCAGCAGTATGCGGAAGTTCATCAGGCTCATACCCTAACATTGTAAACCATGTGTCATTATAATGGGCGTCTGTGAAAGTTTGAGGATTGAAGTCCCATATTCCGCTGTTACTCGCATCCAAAGTAAGTGCAAGGCGTTCCTCGCTTTCCCGCACTGCTTCCTCCGCCTGCTTGCGCTCGGTGATGTCGGTATGGACCGACACTATGACCTTCCCGTATTCGGGATGGTCGAAGAGGGAAACGTTGGCGCTGCACCAAAAATGGGTTCCGTCGCGCTTGATGTTCCTGACCTCGCCATGCCATTTCCCGGTTTCCTTTAGAACGTCCACAATGGATATCCGGGTCTCGTTAGGTGTCCTCTCCGAGGGCGCGTTGACGATGTCCACGTGCTTTCCAACCATCTCCCCGGGATCATAGCCGAACATTCTCGTAAATTTCTCATTGGTCCACTTGATAAGGAAGTCGTCCAAGCCGATCAGGTAAATCCCTTCGGCCACATTGCCCATCATGGCGGCATGCAGCCGCAGCGATTCCTCCGCCTTCTTGCGTTCTTCAATATCCTTAGCCAGCTTGACTCGCATGCCATTGAATGCCGTTACGAGTTCATCAAGTTCATCCGGCTTGGACGGTTCATATGTTCTACGATCCAGAACCAGTTCCCGGTCTAATTTATCCAGATCCAACTCCTGTGTATATTGGGCCATTCTGGTAATGTGGCGTGTAATCAGGAACTGAATAAGCAGGAAGATGAAAAATGATGCAAGAAAGATCTGTACGGCATTCGACACCAGGATAATCCATGCTTTTGCCCAGAGGCGTTGAGACACTCCCTCCAGACCGGCGGTTACTCGCAGTTTTGCGATATGAATTGTTCCCTCAGGAGCATTGAGATATTGCAGTGAAAATTCGTGAACGATGTCCTTTTTAGAGTTCGGGTTTCCCTGAGCAGCTATGATAACTTCTCCGGCTGTTCTTGTCTCAATGATTTCCAGATATTCTATGTCCTGTAATTTCAAAGCGCCTTGCAACTGCAATCTTAGGTGTTCCTCATCCATGTCCCAGGCGCTGGCCGCAATGGCTGGAAGGTAGCTTTTCTCGATAAAATGAAAGCTCTCATGAACAGCAGCCAGGTCCCTTCGATAATCCATATACAATTGAAAAGCAGTAGCCAGCAATGTAAAGAATGCGCTGCACAATACGATATAGAATAACAATTTTGTGGACAATCTATTTTTCATCATTTCTCAAAACTTTTTGGATATTAACAAATCGCTGTTATCTTTTATTTTATCCACTTATCAAAAATCTTTTCAACTGTTCCATCCTGTTTCATTTCATCCAGGGCATCCTGCCATTTCTGAACAATCTCATCGGGCACCTGTTTCGAGAAAGCAATATATTTATGTTGATCTTTAATAATAACATAGACAATCATCATATCTTCCGGATTGATTCCCTGTAATCTGGCATTGTAGATTCCCACCAGGTCAACAGTCGCCCACAGGTCAATCCGGCCTTTCATGAGTTTCAGGGGATTAGTTTTCTCGCTGGTACCCATAGCGTCAATATTGGTAAAACCTCGCTTACGAAGATGTTTTTCCACAGAGTAGCCCTGAACTAGGCCGATTCTGTCAACCTTTTTCGCATCTTCCAGACTGTTAATCTCTATTTTTGAATCCTTCCTGGCAAAAAATACCAGAGGTGCATTTACTACTGGTCCTGCCCATTTAAAAAGATTTTCACGATCTGTCGTACGTGTACACATAACCACCATCACAGGTTCTTCTAATAAATATGAATATACTCTTTTCCATGGCAATGATTTGATATCATAAGATACCTGGAGGCGTTTCATGATCTCGCGCGCTATTTCCGTTGCAACACCTGTTACTTTTCCATCTTTTGTGAACATAAAAGGCGGATATTCACAAATATACACTTGTGATATTTCTTCAAATCTCTGCTTTTCTGCCAATGTGCTGTCGGTGATGAAAATGATAAATATGCAGGTAAATAAGATTACTGCTATGATTTTTCTTGCCATGCCATGCCCCCCTCTTTGTCCGTCAATCTATTTTAAAACCCTTACGGGTAAACTCCGAGGAATTCAGGCGTAAGCCTTTTATTATAAAACCCTCCCGGGTAAACTCCTTAAAACCAGTAGCGTTGCCCCTCTGCGGGCAACTTCTCCGGCGGGGGACAGAGCCCCCGCGCTACTGACCCCTGAAAATAAGGAATTCAGGCGTAAGCCTTTTATAAAACGCTTACGCGTAAATTCCGCTGACGCGTAAACGCCATAAAACAGATTGAGCGGGTAATTTTCGGTGAGCGCGAAGTGGATTTGAGCGTTACTGATAAATACTTTTGCAAATCGGGGTTCGAGTAGAACTGTAAACAGAGAAGCAAACTGTTCTAATAAAAAAACCTGATGTTTACGGTTAATCTTCCTAACTTACAAAGTCAAGAAACTTTTACTTTTTTGTCAGATAAGAATCAAAAATAGTGACAGCGACTATTTTGTCTATAAAACCCTCACGGGTAAAATCCCGGAATTTAGGCGTAAGCCTTTTATAAAACCCTTACGGGTAAAATCCTTGGAATTCAGGCGTAAGCCTTTTATAAAACCCTTACGGGTAAAATCCTTGGAATTCAGGCGTAAGCTTTTTATATAAAATCTTTACAGATAAACTCCAACGGGTAAAATCCGAATAAGCGTTGCCCCTCCGCGGACAACTTGATTAAAAAACAGAGATCAGGAAATCCCTTATATTCATATGCCTTATTCCTTTGAATTCACCGCCCGTAACCTCGTCCATGGAGACGACGATTTTTGTAAAATTGTCCCTGATTGCCAGAAGGTTGCCGAATTCACGGTCATGAACCTTCTGATCAGTAATCATATAGGCCACCTGCACATAGAGCCTTTCCCCCTTTTTTTCACACGCGAAATCAATCTCTTTTTCACCGATCCTGCCAACGGTTATCTCATACCCCGATCTCTTAAGGTGAAGGAAGACAAGGTTTTCCAGTATCCTTCCGATATCGGCCTGCCGGTAGCCAATAATCGTATGTCTCAGGCCAAGGTCTTCGAAATAGTATTTTTCACCAATCTCAAATATCTTTTTGCCTGCAATTTCCGAACGCCGCACCTTCATGATAAAAAAAGCCGATTCAAGATGTGAAAGGTAATTGAGGACAACATTTGGCGAGATATTTGTTTTCTGGGATTTAAGAAAATCACTGATTTTTTTTGCCGAAACCAGGCTCCCCGTATTGTCAGACAGATATATGACCAGCCTCTCAAGAAAGGCAATATTTCTGATTCTGTGCCTTTTGACAACGTCCTTGAAAAGGATCGTGTTATAGATATTCTTCAGATAGTCATAGACAATATCATCTTCGAGTTTCAGATTGATCAGATAGGGAAGGCCTCCATATTTGATATATTTCAGGAATGCCTCAGGACTGTTTTGGAGTTTATGAAAATCCAGGAATTCAATATAGGATAAACTAAATACCTTTATCTCAATATAACGCCCGCTTAGATAGGTGGCCAGCTCCCCGGAAAGCAGCCCGGCATTGCTCCCGGTGCAGTAAATATCATACCCGCCCTCGGCAAAAAGACTGCGCAGGGCTCTTTCAAACTGGTCGATATCCTGAATTTCATCAATAAAGACATAGCGATTCTTTTTGCCTTTGGCCTTGTCTTTGATATATGCCAGCAATGCCTCATAATTATCTATAAAATCAAACTCGTATAATTCTTTGTTGATATAAATAATCTGCGCTTTGGGGTCAGAGGCGGTGATGAGATCCATAATCTGAAAAAGGAGATAACTCTTACCGACTCTCCTCTGACCGGTTATGACTTTAATGATATCCTTGCCAATGTAAGGCTTTATCCTGTCAAGATAATGTTGTCTGGCAATATATTCCTTTATCATAGATTGAGTTCCCAAAATGTTTTAAGTATAATTAAAACTATTCAGGTATTAAGTCAATCTTTTAAATATAGAGTTAAATTAAAGGGGACAGGCTACTTTTTATAAAACGCTGACGGGTAAAATCCTGATTCAGGCGTAAGCCTTTTATAAAACGCTGACGCGTAAACTCCGAGGAATTCAGGCGTGAGCCTTTTATAAAACCCTTACGAGTAAACTCCTGGCCCCTGATCCCCATTTTTTCTGTGAAAACAGATTGAATTTGTTTCCGTGGGCAATTTCTTCTCTCTATAGCATAAAGGCCGGCACACGCAGGATAGATGGGTCTGAAAAATCGAATGTCTCGGATGTAACCATCACTGCAAAGGGCGCCCCCCACTTTTCTGCCAGAGACCGGATTAAACGGGTATCATTGGATCTTAAACGCCCGGTTTTACATTCCACAGGGAATGCTACATCCTGCACATGAAAGATGAAATCAATTTCCTGCCTGCCAACCCTCCAGAATGTCAGGGCTGCATCCATTTCCCTCAGGCGAAGAAACACATCATTTTCTACAATCCTCCCTAATATTTCGGGAAAAGTATCCAGCGGTCCATATCGGTGTGCGGCAAGGGAGGGAGTACTCAGATAGACTTTTTTCCCTGTCCTTCCGGCCTTTCTTTTAGAGCGTGTATGGTTAAAACAGTATTGTACAAGATATCCGGCCATCAACGCCTCGGTAAGCCTCTTTAGCCTGCCTGTGGAAATCCCTACGTCCCTTGCAAGGGTGTTGTATTCTATTATTTGCCCGTATTCACTGGCGTAGATTCCATAAAGCATTTCCAGGTCAATAGGATTTTCGCCCCCAAAACGGGCAGGGAGATCGTATCTCAATATTTTTTCTACAACTACCTCTTTAATATATCGACGTCTGGATTCCTCATCATCGAGTTCTTTTAACTGGGGAAAGCCACCCCATCTCAAATAGTCGAGATATGCCGTAGTAAGACGGGATCTGTTCGCCCCGTAAAAAAGGGCTGTTTCAGTGGGGATCTTTCGCAAGCCAGGATCAATTTTAAACTCAGGCGGTGGTTGAAGTCCATTGATCGTCATGTAATCCCTGAAATCAGGTGGGGACAGACGCAGCATGTCAAGCCTGCCGGCCAGGCTTTCTGCTGATTCGGATTCCAGCAGCAAAGAGGATGAACCGGAAACCACAAAAGTAAGCGCGGGATCTCGGTCTAAATACCGTTTAACTATGTCAGACCAGCGGGGAACAAGCTGGATTTCATCTAAGAAAATGTATGTCTTCTCCTTTATACGTCCAATGGATTCATCAAGGAAATCCAAGAGATACGCATCCAGCACCCTTTCCAGTACATTATCATTTTTTAAAACAATATCCCGGTCAAACTGGAAGTAGCATATCCTTTTAGCCGGGACACTGTTTGCGGACAACTCCCCCACTAATTGCTTTAGAAGGGTTGTCTTTCCTATTCTCCGCAATCCTCCAATTCCTAATGAGAGGGGACCATTTATCAACTTCAGCATATACCCGAAAACGCGCCGTTTTGGCCACGTCCATTCAGGCAGGGCTTGCCCTTCCCAGTGAGGATTGAATGTATTTATCAGGTAAATCATATTCCTCCACGGTAAAATGCATTTTAGGGCTTGATATTTATCATAAAATGCATTTTAAGGCAAGCTTTTTATATAAAACCCTCACGGGTAAACTCCATGGAATTCAGGCGTAAGCCTTTTATAAAACCCTGACGGGTAAACTCCATGGAATTCAGGCGTAAGCCTTTTATAAAACCCTGACGGGTAAACTCCGTGGAATTCAGGCGTAAGCCTTTTATAAAACGCTGACGGGTAAACTCCATTAATAGGGAGCCTGACGATTATATTCATACTCACCTGATAATAAGTTCTGAAACAAGATGGAAGATTCCCCTGCCGGTATCAAAAAAAATATTGTGTGCCATGACTCGGAATCCCATTCCGTCATCATTCACAAGTGGGATATCCAGTAGCGCGCCCTCTCTGTGGGGCACAGAGGCTCTACGCTACGCTTCTTAAAACAAGTTACTTTCCATTATAATGCCGACGTGTCGGCATAGTGGAGCTTTTTACGAGTGCATCATAAAAGGCTCACGCCTAAACTCCTTATTTGGAATTTACCCGTAAGGGTTTTAGTCCTATTCATCAAAAGACAGGGAAAACGCCTCAGAAAATGTGACCATTACAAATAAAAGAACAAGTGAACATATTAACAGCCTTTTAAATTTCATGGCTTGTTCCTTTCTTTATGTGAAAGCCGCAAGTTGATTGGTCAGTTGAAGGAACCGTTTCGGGATTTATTGTCCCGGTAATCGTCTTTTTACTCCGTATTGATCTGTGTAGATGGCAGATACAACTCTCCATTTACCATTTTGTTTCCTTAAGAATATGTTTACGTACGTCGAACCTTTTGAACCTTTAACGTTAACTTTGAAATCAGCGGCGCCTTCTTTACCGGACATTTTTACCGATCCCAACGGAACCAGGCCAAATTTAAGGTCCTCACCAACTATTGCCTTAATTTCTTTGTTATTCCTGATAAAAGCCTCCGATAACTTATAGGCATCAGAACTTTTCATCATGAAGAAAACACCGGCAATAGATCCCAGGAAGATAAGAACAATCATTGCCGCGGCTGTGATAGTCAGCGTTTTATAACGCTTTGAGAAAATGCCTTGTTTGCTCTCTTCCGTGGTCCCAGGATCTGCCGGTTCGACTGCTTTTATTATCAAGCTGCCCCCACATTTTGCACACCTTTCGGCTCGTGTCTGCTTGTAACCACAATGTGGACATCTGACCATAGCCGCTGAGTGCGAAGTAACGCCTATCTCCAATGAATGCCAGGCGCCGCATTTTTTGCAGATAACGTCCAGAGTTGGGTGTGAAATCTTCACTTTTTTTATTTGATTTATTGCCCCGCAACGAGGACAGATGACAACCATTTTGGACCTTCTTTCTTGCTGGTTTGCATTAAAATTTACGCAACGATATTTCTACATAGTTACATAAAAAAACTACCACAAAGATATATTTTGGGCAAGAATTCATATGCGAACATTCTTCTTATTGCACCGGAACGATCAATTATTTTAATATTCTACTTGAAAAGTAAAACATATTCTTCTATAAACGAGACGATACATATTTCAAGTGAAGGAGCCTCCTATGGAAAATGTTATGGTTAGAATTCTGCTGGCAAAACTCGGCGATGGTTACGATAAAGCTATGTTACATTTAGGTAAAGTCTTTCGTGACGCGGGAGTTGAAGTGATTTATACTAATGCTCAGGAACCAGATGCAATTGTTGCGTCGGCCTTGCAGGAATCAGTAGATCATATAGGAATTACAACATTGCCCGGAGCAGACATTAATGACCTTGCAATAATTACCGAACTACTCGCCAAGGAGAATGCATCCGATATCAGGGTAACGGCAGGCGGTTTTATAGCAGAGGAAGATGAATCCAGAGTCGCAGAATTGGGAATTGTAGAATTTTTTCCAAAAGGAACTACTTTTAATGAACTGGTTGAATGGGCCAGAAAAAATATAAAACCAATTAAATTTTAATCCACAGAACTGTGGATAAAATTGTTGACAGGTTTGTTAATATAATTTGTAAGTTCTTCACAACTTCCACTTTATACCATATTGCACAAGGCTTAGGCACAACAAATATATAATAATATCAATGAGTTGACATTTTCCCCTGTCATTCAGGCAGCTTATCACTTCTCTTTTAAAAATACAGTTTCGACTTCTGATAATGGAAATTTGTTCTGCGTTGTGTCGACGCAACAAAATAGCGGAATTTCCTGCCTTAACTTTTCCACAGGGCATCACGCAGGCCTGATGTTCGTTCAATGCGTCTGGCAACGGCAGCACGGAAAATTTCTTCAGTGCTGTACAGTGTAACGTTTTCTCTCGCACGTGTAATGCCAGTGTAAATGAGCTCCCGTGTCAGTACGGGCGAGTGCCTATCCGGCAAAATAAGTGCTATCCTGTTAAACTCAGATCCCTGGCTTTTATGGACCGTCATGGCATAGACCGTTTCATGTTCGGGCAGCCTCAGGGGATGAAACTTCCTCAATTTACCATCTGCATCCATAAAAAAGGCACGACGTTCGTTGTCCATCCTCGGGTCGGTCAAAATTACTCCAACATCACCGTTGAACAGGTGAAGATCATAGTCATTACGGGTGATCATAATCGGTCGGCCCTCATACCATCTTTCTTCCGGTCTTATCAGGTTTTCTTCACTGAGGATCTGTTCAGCGATTCTGTTTATTGTAACGATACCGTAAGGGCCTTCCCGGACGGCACAGAGAATCCTGAAATCATTAAACAGACTAAAAATCTCCAGGGGATCACGTACTTTCAAATAACCTTCAAATCCCTGAACGATCATTTCCCTGAGTGCCGTGCGTAATTCATCAGGCGCGGGCAGTTTCACCCATGAAATATCCTCAAATTTACCTTCACTCAAAAGCGCCGCGGCACGATCATCGGCTCCTTCATTTACAGCCCGGCTGACCATGCTGATACCGCCTTCGCTTCCGAAACGATAGCTTTTTCGGAGTTCCACAATACAGTCCTGTATCCCCGGTTCATCACTTCCGTTCGGCAGTACAGGAATATTATATCCCGTAGCAATCTTTATATCGTTACAGAAACGATTTGAAAATCCATGTATCTTCCCCGTATCACACATATCGCCAAGGACTGCACCTGCCTCCACCGAGGCAAGCTGATCTTTATCACCCAGCAGTATCAACCGTGATTGCAAAGGAAGAGCCTGGACGAGCTTGGACATCAGTGGAAGATCCACCATGGAGGCCTCGTCCATGACAGCAACATCAACAGGAAGCATGTTTTTGGAGTCATAACGAAAATAGGGGGAATTTCTGATGGTCCCGAGGAGCCGGTGTATGGTTGAGGTTTCCACGGGGATTCTCGTTTTGATATTGTCTGCACAATTGAGATTGCCCCGGGCATGTTCGATGATTTCCTGCAGGCGGGCAGCGGCCTTTCCCGTGGGAGCGGCAAGGGCGATCCGCAGCTGTTTCGATGACTCCTGTTCCAGGAGGAGTGCCAGGATTTTTGCGACCGTTGCGGTTTTACCTGTTCCGGGCCCTCCGGAAATAACACAGAATTTTTTTGTTACCGCTGTAAAGGCGGCGACCTTCTGCCAGTCGATATCATCTGTCCCATCATCGGGTAAAAGCCGTCCCAGTCCCTCTTTCAGCAGTGTATGATTAATATTCTTTACATCTTCATTGACACGTTTCTTTATCAAGCCGGCCAGTTTTTCCTGATAATCCCAGTAGCGAAAGAGATACAGCCTGCCCCTGTCATCGAGAATCATAGGTTTGTATTCACCCGGTTTACCAACAACATTGTTCCCTTGAAGTTCTGTACACCAGCGGTTGAATTCGGGACAGATAACAGGATCTTTACCATTTTCCTTTCCCAACAACTCCTTTCCAGCTACCGTGGAAAGATCGAGGCAGATATTCCCGTCTCGTGCTGAACCGCTCACGAGAGCCGCAGCAAGGGAAAGCTCCGGCACATCTCCACCGGCAAGCCTGACCATAAGGGCGGCAAAATGAATATCAATGCGAGAAAGTATTCCACTGTCACAAAGGCGGTTAAGATCTTTGTTTTTCACGGCTTATCCGTCCTTTTTCACTTAATCAGTCCTGCACATAATTCGTCGATCAGTTTCGCCGGCGGTCTGTCTCTGTAAATTCCGAATTGTGAACCTTTGTCCGGGTCCACCCCCCGCAGGAATATGTAAAATACACCACCAAAGTGTCTCTCATAATCATAGTCAGGCAGCCTCAGCTTGAGATACTGATTAAGGGCTACGGTATAAATGTAATACTGAAAGATATAGAAATGTTCTTTCATGGCAGCAATGAGAGCATCCTGCCCGTAATCTTCCACACTGCCGCCGAGGTAATTTGATTTCCAGTCTACCAGGTAATAACGTCCCCGGAAGTGAAAAACCATATCTATAAATCCCCTCATAAATCCCCTGACAGGCATGAAATGCAGCTTCTCAATCCGCTCCGGGAAACCCTCAAGGGACACAGTTTCTTTGTAACCCGTAAATATGCCCTTCAGTATTTTTGGCGTTATCGACTTCAACGGGAAATAAAATTCCAGTTCGTTAAGACGATCCCGATTCCCGATGCGAGACAGCGTAAAATCACTCTCGTCCGGTTCGAGAGGAACAGTCAACACCCTGTGAATCACATTGCAGATCGTTTCAAGCCACACAGAATCAAATCCGTATGCCCTGATTTTATCCTCCACCAGTTTTTTCATATGACCGGGATTGGTCTCCGCAAAATCGAGGTGTTCAAAAATGTCATGCAGAAATGTCCCCGCCCTTGCCCCCCGCGGAAATGAGAAAATATCGGCCTTGTCCTGATCACCGATCACTGACCACTGATCACTAATTATTGCCCCCTGACCCACGTCATCATAGTCAGCCATTTCTGAACTGTGAGGTCGATTCGATATGAGGGATGAATAACTCGACAGGCGCCACTGGCTATCTATTTTCCCGGAGAACCCCCGGCAGGCAAGAGTTACCGCTTTGTCCGGCGCCGGTGCAACTTTCTCACCCTTTTCCATGGGTACTTCAGAAAGACCGATTGACCCCCCGGACTTTTCCTGAATAACTCTCAACTCTGCGAGCAAGGTATCATCGTCCATAGTTTTAAATCGTTTTCTCATCTCTCCTGCAACATCCCCACCCTCTGGCGATTCAGACTGATGAAAAAGATAGGCAGGGGCTGATGTTTCAGCCTCATTAAAACGGCCCCATACAAGATAACAGCGCTTTTTGGCCCTCGTTAAAGCCACATAGAGCAACCGCAGGTTTTCCGCCAATTGTTCTTTCTCGGCAAAGACACGGTTTTCATCCATTTTTTCAGAGCCAATATCAAACGTCAGTATCCCCTTGTCACCTTCATCATGAAACATGAAGGGAGCTTTTGAATTTTTTATTTTAGACCCACCCCAGGTAAATGGGCAAAACACTACGGGATACTCAAGACCCTTGCTTTTGTGGACAGTCACGAGTTTTACGGCATTCTCATCGCTTTCCAGACGGAGCTGGTGTTCGTCCAGCCTGGCTGTCTCCGAATCTCTCTGTCGGGAAAGCCATTTCAAAAGTCCCGCAATAGTAAGCTTTTTTTCAACGGATGCCTGGTGCAGAACCTCCGAAAGATGCAAGATGTTTGTATTGCGACGTTCTCCATCGGGAAGAGACATGAGACGGAACATGACATCTTCTTCCGACAGGAGATGACGAAACATGCGTATAAAGCCCCTCTTGTTCCACAGATCGTGATATTCCCTGAATGCAAGAAGCCGTCTCTCCCATCCGACTTCATCCTCCTGCAAATGATCCAGCTTTTCACCACTGACACCCATGATATCCGTTGCAAGGGCTCCTCTGATGAGATTTTCGTTATCCGGCTCCGCAATGCCGGTCAACAGCCTTTCCATTTCCATAGCCTCATGGGAACTAAAGATGTTTTCTGTACTGAACAGAACACCCGGTATATTAAGGAGAGAGAGGGCATCCTGCAGCATGCGTGCCTCCCTGTTCGTTCTCACGAGAACGGCAATATCCTCTGCCCTCAGAGGTCTTCCGTCAACAATGCATTTCCTGTTTTCCCCTCCATTGAGAAGCCGTGAAATCTCCGCCGCAACAGCCCCCGGAATCAGCTCATGTGCCTTTGTTTTAGTAATTGCCCTTCCCTCTTCTGTCACCTTGCCGGCATCCAGAAACCATATCTGTAAAGGAGATTCGGACTTTCCATCTATTTCAAAGACATCCTGGTCTTTCTGTAATGCCGGGACAGCTTTTTGGAAAGAAATTTCATCATAAACAAAAGGATGCTCAGCATTTGAAAAGATCGTATTTACGGCATCGATCAGGGCGGGAGTGGACCTCCAGTTTTCCCCTAAGGTATATCGGGATTCCACATCTTTCGCGGCCTTCATATAGGCAAAAATATCGGCGCCGCGGAAACTGTATATGGCCTGCTTCGGATCACCTATGAGGAAAAGTATGCTCTCTTCTGCATTGAAAACCTTATTGAAAATAGCATACTGAACCGGATCAGTATCCTGAAATTCATCTATAAGGGCAGCCTTGAACTTGGCCCTGATAGCCCTTGCCAGCGCCTCACCGCTCTCTTTCTCCAGGGCCTCGTGAAGCCTCAGCAGAAGATCATCAAAGGACTGGATGTTTTTATCCTTCTTTCTTCTGACAAGTTCATCGTGCACATATTGAAACAGCCCGGCCTTGAGCGCGAGGATGCGTTTCTCAAAAGACTCTTTAAGGGCTTCCTGTTTTTCTCTGAATGTCTCACAGGTTTCGAAAAAGGGATGTGAAGGCGGATCATACCCTTGCTTTACGGATCGTTTGAGTTCACCAGAAGTAAATTTATTAAATTCCTTGAATGGCTGAAGATCACTGCCACCGGAAGATACATAAGCATCCATAGCCCGTATCCAGAGGGGGATCTTCCCCTTCTTATATCTTGTCTGGTTCAGCCCTTCATTATTTGAAAGAATCTCTTCAACCTCATCCCGCGCCGATTTCCACTCTGCCCTGACCTTTTCAAAACATTCAAGATATTCCTTTTCCTGCAGAGAAGAATCTTGATATTCCATAGTGGGAATTATTTTCAGGTTTGACCGTGCTACCCTGTTGTCAATAAGTTTAAGAAGGACATCAGGTGTGAAGTTGCTATTCATTGCATAATTTACAAAGAGGGGCGATTCACGGTAGAAATGCCTTCGCCAGAAATCATCGACAACTTCTCTCTTAAGATCCTCCTGGTCAGTAACAAGCTCTGTATCAAAAAGGCTGCCGCTTTCGAAGGCGTTTTCCCTTAACATCCTCCTGCAGAATCCGTGAATCGTAAATATAGCGGCCTGATCAAAGGCACGAAGCGCTTCTTTAAGCGCTTGCAGCGCGCTTTTTAAATCCCTTTGCTTTTCAACCAGACCGTTCAGAAAAGAATCTTCACATGGGTCACCCGAAAAGACCGCGATACATTCTCTCAACGTGTCCCTGATCCGCTCTTTCAACTCCTCAGTTGCAGCCTCGGTAAAGGTAACAACCAGTATCTCATCGACAGAGAGATTTTTCTCCAGGATCAGCCGGAGAAAGAGCCCTGTAATGGTATAGGTTTTTCCCGTACCGGCGCCGGCCTCTATCAGGTTTGTCCCCTCAAGGGGACTGCTCAGTATGCTAAAGGCATTCGTCTCTGTCATGATTTCATCTCTTCCCGGTACTTCATGATGGGCCCTGAAATCTCTTCCGAAATACGGCAAAATTCCGAATCCAGGGGCGCAATATTTCCGAAACATTGCTGACAATAAAGATCCTGACTATCGCCGCGGTCAAAATCACTTCCCTCCCATGCAGTGCGGGCCTTTCCCAGGGCATACTCCCGGGTCTTGCCTTTTTCCAGCAACTGTTCCGCATAAGCCCAGGAAGCTTTTGGAAAATAATGCAGGGGTTTTGTCAGTCCGGCCAGGTAGAATTCCAGAAGCATTTCAAGAATCTCCATGCTGTCATCAACAGGAGAATATTCCCAGGCCGTCCATTCGAGCTCCCCTCCCCTTCCGTGCAGACCTGCCAGCATGCTGCTTTTCGGATGCGAATCATTCCCGATGCCGTTTAGTATAAGGTGATGTATCCATACCGTAATATAATCCACGGGTCTCAGCCGTGCATAACGATACCGTATCAGTCGCTCCGGGTAAACGCCGGTGATCCTGCCCATCAGTCTGAAACCTGTTAGCTCGACATCTACTTCAAGGGGATCAAGGGGTTTCCCCTCCATATAGTTTTTTGTTTTTTCGACAAAACGTTCGATCCCCCGGCTCAAATCCGCGTATACGCACTCTCCTACGGTCCCATGGGGAAGCCTGCCTGATGCCCGTTCCAGAGGAAATAATTCTTTGAGATCCTGCCCTGCGAGTTTCCTTTTTACCAGATCTTCTCCAAGGAAATATCTTTCAAGACCCTTGATTTCAAAGGCTTCGCGATCCTCAAGAGCGGCAGATGTTTCCCCTAAGTATATTCCGAGACGCCTGTTGAGAAGGAATCTTGCCGGATTACCGAAGAATCTGCACAAATCGTTTACATCAACAGTTCTCCATTCCTCGCCCGGTTCGGAAAGCCCCGTTGAAATAAAAGGCTCCTGAAATTTCCGCTCTTCGAGTAAACATCGAGCTGCCCTGCAATTTTGCGCCGAATAGCTGAAAAATGGGGATCGCCTGTCCGAAACCTGTGACTCGTGACCCGTTGCCTGTTGCTTAAAATATTCGGGATTGAACGCCTGAAGGCGGTGTCTCGTAACCATATGATCACGAATGTTTACACCGGGAATTGTAAATCCCTCTTCAATATAATCCATGAGCTCGCTTACCATGACTGACGGAGGGACAGGGGTGTTATCCTGTATGTTTTGACCGACGTAACTGATATACAATTTTTCCCTCACCGACAGGAGGGTCTCCAGGAAGAGATACCTGTCATCATTGCGGCGGGATCTGTCGCCCCGTTGAGGGTGTTTCGCTATAAGATCAAACCCCAGTGGTACTGTCTGACGGGGATAGGCATCACTGTTCATACCCGTAAGACAGGTAATCCTGAAGGGAATGCTCCGCATTGGCAGCATGGCACAGAACGTAACACTCCCTGTCATAAAGCCGAAACCGAAACCTCTGTTTTCGAGGTGATGCCCAAGGTGCCACCTGATGGTATTAATATCAATCTCTTCGTCAAAATTGATCATCTCCTGAAACTCGGCCAGAGCGCCCAGTGTCTCACGTATCACCTGCTCTTCTCTTTCTGTCTCATCATCGGAAATGAAGAAACCCTCGAGGATTTCTGTTAACAAGTGAGTCCATCGCTCCAGTGTACCGGTTTTGTTAAGGCGTGCCACATGCGTAAAAAGCTGATCCGTAAATTCTATAAAACGGCCTAATATTTCCGTTTCACTCCCCTCAATGTTATCGAAGGGAAGGATACCGTCCAGCATCTGTTCGTTCTGCCCCGGCATGGCGTAACCCAGGAGTAACCTTTCCAGACCCGCTTTCCATGTGTTTTCCGCAAAGGGGTACAGATCTAATTGAGTGCGGTCTTCTTCATCGATCCCCCATCGTATTTGTGTGTCTCTTACCCATTTCCGAATAAGTTCAAAATCTTCTTCAGCCAGATCAAACCTGCGCTGAACCGACGGTGACTCTAAAATCGCGAGAACCTGTATCGCACCAAAGCGACTTCCACACAGATCGAGAATAGCAAGAAATGTATCAATGATCTCGCTCTCTTTCCTGGCAGTTCGATCCGCTATACTGAAGGGAATACGTACGGGGTCACCGGCCGGTCTGTCAAAGACCGCCTGGATGTAAGGCGCATATTTTTCTATATCCGGAGTCATTACCAGGATATCTTTTGGCATCAGTTCCGGATCATTTTCAAACATATCAAGAAGCCTGTCGTGCAGAATCTCAATTTCCCGCATGGGGCTGTGGCATGAATGGATCTGGATGGAGATGTCCTGCTCTGAAACAGCTTTTTTCTCAGCAAACTGTTCCTGACGATCACGAAGGTTGAGAATATCCGACTGAATACAGGAAAGGAGGTTATTCTCACCGGGATCTGTAAACGATGAAAGCTCCTCACAATCAAACCCGTTTATCAAATCGAAGAAATCCCTGCCCTGGGTTCCCGTGGATGAGAGAAGACTGTTTCCCTTTTCAAGATAGAGTTCATCAGGAGTAAGCTGGCCACCTTTCTGCCTGTCTGTCGTTTTTTTTATCTCCCTCTCCGAGAGAATGTCCCCCCAGTATTCTCTGCAGGGATTCATGAGGAACAGGCTGACCTCCGTAAATCGTGATATACTTTCAAGAACCTGCATGTGAAACCGGGGAAGCGCCGATATCCCGAAGACGGAAACCCTCTCGGGCAAATCTGGTGATCCGTCGGGGGATTCCCGAAGTGCAGCAAGAAATGTTTTGCCCAGGGCCGCGCGATGATCTCTATTATTCCCCTTTACAAGTTCCCTCCAGAGAACGGCCTGCCAGTGATCATCTTCCCCTTCTTCCCACCGGAAAATCATTTCCGGGCGGTAAAGGAGATACTGGTCAAAGGTGTTTGCAATTCGCTCGGAAAGCTGAAAACGTTTGAGATCTCCCCCGGTATCTTTCATATAGAACCCGAGACTCTCAAATCCCCGCTTTGTCGTGCAGGATGGAAGGATTTGCATGATCTTCCATGTCATGACTTCAGGATCGAAGATGGAATGTTCGGGAACATCCGGAATAACGATACGGAACATTTCATGGATAAAGGCATTGGGAAAAGGAAACCGGCAGTTTGCACAGATACCGTGGCGCCGGGCAAGCTCCATGGATATCCAGCGTTCCATGCCCTTGCTCTGGACAAGAATAATTTCCTCATCCAGCGCCGATTTGAGAGGTACACTGAGGACCTCGGCCAGCTTTTCAGCCAGGGTCTCCAATAGATTACCGGTAAAGAGTCTAAGAGACATAGTTTACAGTGGTCAGTTTTGTTCTTACGAATAAAGAATCTAAAGTGGCAAAGCCACAACCAAAAAGGTGTTGACCTCTTGCATGCAGGGCAAGGCTTTAGCCTTGCATTGGGCTTTACGCAGGGCTAAAGCCCTGCCCTACGTTTCCAGGGCAGCAAAGCTGCAAGGACTAAGCACGAGCAATGAGGACTGATGGCTAACGGTTTTTCCTTCAGCCTTCAGCCTTTCAACAACTGCGCAAAAAACGCAGTTGTTGTGCATAAAGAATCTAATCGACACGGCTCATAATACTATTGTCGTTTCTAATGTCAAGGCTGTTACTTCTCCTGATTATTATTTTAATTTCGATAGCTGCCTCCTTTCATAATATCACAACCTTAATCGACCCCGATTAAATTCATCACTCCGAGTTTTTTATTCAACTCAGTCAACAATGACAGTTTCGTAAAAAGTCCGAATTTCTGTCGTTTTGTCATTCCCGATCCCCGATCGGAGCCGAGGACAGGCCTGATCGGGAATCCATAACTGCGTGTAATTACTGGATTCCCGCTTTCGCGGGAATGACAACTTGGCAAGTTTTTGACTTTTTGCGAAGACGTCAACAACGTCCCTTTTATTTTTTCTCATCTCTTTACAATACGCATAAAAGTTGTTAAATTCACTCAAAACAGATTCAGCTTGATGATAACTTTGAGACCTTTGCAGAATGTTCAATTTTGTTCAAGTTCAAGGAAGATGAAAATTTTAACCACAGGAATATATTGGATATTTCGAGGATTAAAATTTGAGCCTGACGCAGAAATTGGGCAAAAGGGGACGTTATGCAAAGGTCTCACTTTGTCCGCACTGCCTCTATGCGCTGCGGATAAATTATTAAAAACAATGCTAACTTGCCGGAACGATTTAAAACTCTCAGAGAAAAGAAACAGATATGAAGAAGTACAGTTATAAAATACTCCTGATTCTTTTAATTTCCTCCCTTTTATGGATGGCAGGATACTCATGGGCTGCTCTTCCTGTAATACCCAAGGTAATTGAGGTCAGATTTTATCAGGGGAACCCGGAAGAAATTGAAAAATTTATACAGGACCAGGAGAAACAGGCCACCCAGGTAACAACAGAGGTAAAAGGCCTTCTCAAAAAAAGTACAGTTGAGGAAACAAAAAAAACACTCTCCACCTCCCTGGAATTGCTACAGTCACTTTCTTTTCAGTTTGCCAGGCTGAGAAGTGAACTAAAACGTCCTCCTGATTCAGTATCAATCCCGCCTGTAACTGGCACAGCGCCCTACAGTTTAAACAATCTGGATGAAACCCTGCACTTTTACTACAAAGTTAAGCAACGGTTGTCTGAGCACAAGAAAAAGAAAGAATTACTTGAAGAAAAGCTGTCAAGCATCAAGGAAAACCTTACACAGCTGCTTACGGATTATGTCCGCTTGAAAAATAGCCAGAACCTCAAGACTTATGAAACATTAGCAGAATTGCTTAGTTTTCAAATTGAATATGCCTTGCTAAGGGTTCAAATCTCAAAATCAGATCAAGCAGCAGATAACTTAACCTCTCTGGAAGGGAGATTTGGTTCTGAGCTTGAGAAGGTTTTTAATAATTTAAAGGTCACAGAAAAAGACGTCATTATCCATAATGATCACAAGAAGAGATCTCTGGACGAAGAAAAAGATTTAAAAGATAAATTTATTGCCAAACAAGGGTATTTAAACCAGCTCATAATCGCTTTTGAGTCAAAACTCAATAATATTATTACGAGACTCAGCTCAGACCGACTTACAGAAGCATCTAAAGAGCTTTTACGCATCGAAAAAAGATATTTTGAAACCCGGCTGGTAGGGTTACAGCATCAAAAAGAGTTTCTTGCACAGGCTGAAATTGCCGCAAGAATAGATACAACAAGCAAGGCCTTCCGGTACGAATGGCTGGCATACTATGCCGGCTCTCGACAGTCCAAAGAACCTCAACAAATTGCCAGGGAATGGACCGAACAATTAAACAAATTAGACAAGACAATTAACCAGCTGGGGGATATGCTGTCCCAGAAAAGCCTTCATAAATCTATCCTTAATCAAAATTTACTGTCAGTAGCACAGGAAGGGAAGTCGGCAACCGAACATAAGTCTAAAGAGGCCCTGGACAATCTTCAGATGCAGATTAACGTCACCAATGAATCTCTGGACAAGCTGATTTTGAAAATCTCCGACAATCTCAACAATGCCAAATTGTTAAGCGCTGAAATAAAAAACATGCTTCAATTGATTCAGCAGAGAATCGGCGTTCATGAAAGATTCGCTGCCTGGATTAGAGATAGCTTTCTTACAACATTGACCCGGGTTAAGAGTATAATATATTACCCCCTCTGGACTATTGGGGAAAGCACAATAACCCTGTCCACACTGCTGAAAATTGTCTTCTTGATCTTTTTTGGAATCATTTTCTTGAGGGTAATACGCAGAAGACTGACTGATTTTCTTGTCAAAAAGGCATGGTTTTCAATCGGCATTGCAAATTCTCTCACAACTCTGAGCTACTACTTTCTTCTATTTATAGTCCTTGTAGTGGCTATTTCTACAGCCGGTGTCAACCTCAGTCAAATAACAATTATATTAGGTGCGCTTGGTGTCGGTATCGGTTTTGGTCTTCAGACCATAGTCAACAATTTTTTGAGCGGCCTCATTCTCCTGACCGAAAGAACTATAACAGTAGGAGATATTATAGAATTACAGGATGGACTTTTGGGAGAAGTTGAGAAAATTTCTATAAGAAGCACAGTTATCAGGACATATGATGGTCTGGACATTATCGTTCCCAATTCTGATTTTACATCCAACCGGGTGACCTCGTGGACATACGGAAATGACTGGCGGAGACTCAGGATTCCATTCGGGGTTTCTTATGGTTCAGACCCTGATGAAGTGGCGAGGGTGGCCACTGATGTCGCCAGAAATATTCCTTCAACTATAGAAGATGACCGTCATCCCATACAGGTATGGTTTGGAGGATTTGGGGAAAGCAGTCTCGACTTTACACTCCTGGTCTGGTGCCGACTAACCAGGCTGATGCCCAAATCAGGCCTGATAAGTGATTATTACTTCGAACTTTTCCGTAAGTTTAAGGAAGCAGGAATCGAGATTCCCTTTCCTCAGACAGACCTCCACCTGCGTTCAATATCTCCGGAGATTGTGGAATCCATTAAAGGAAGAATCAAATGAAATCTCTTCTTGTTGCTTCAAAAAACAGAATGGCTTACGAACCAATTAAAGAATGTTTTCGGTCAGAATATAAAGTTGATGTCGTGACCAGCAAGGAATCATGTCGGAATCTTTTCAGGAAAAGGCGTTATGAATTTCTCTTTATTGATGTGGAGCTTCTTCAATCCGGATCAGCATCTGTCAATGGACGTATCAATTATAAGGACTCTCTGCAACCTTTCTGGCGTGTATTTCCAAACGCCGAAATAGTTGTTATGTCATCTCAAGAAAGGATCCGGGAGGCTGTTATGGCCGTTAAAGCCGGAGCAAGTAATTATATCACATATCCTGTCGATATAGATGAGCTGAGATTTGTAACCGAAAGTACCTACGAATCCACAATAATGCAATCGGAGCTGGATTATCTTCGAGACAAATTCTGGCAGATAGATTCACTTGAAGTTGTCAATACAAATAGTCCGGAGATGAGAAAAGTCTTTGGAAGGATTCGCTCAGTAGCATCTACTAAAACAACTGTTTTACTGACAGGTGAAACCGGCACAGGTAAGGGTTTGCTGGCAAAACTCATTCATCGCCACAGCAATCGGGCGAAAGACCAATTCATTACTGTACACTGTGGAGCGATACCCGACACTCTTTTGGAAAGCGAATTGTTTGGTCACGAAAAAGGCGCTTTCACAGGCGCTGACCGAAGGAAGCTGGGGAAGTTTGAGATAGCTCAAGGCGGCACAATTTTTCTGGACGAGATAGGTACCATGACGCCCTCCGCACAGATCAAGTTTTTAGAGGTGTTACAGGACAAAACTTTTCAGCGGGTTGGAGGAGAAATAAGCATAAAAGCAGACGTGCGAATCATCGCTGCAACAAATATCGAGTTGAAGCAACTTGTTGCAGACGGTACATTCAGAAAGGATCTATATTATCGATTGAACGTGTTTCCCGTCGACATTCCGCCCTTTAGAGAAAGAACTGAAGACATACCATATCTCGCAGGCGTTTTCTTAAGAAATTTAAACGAGGCATATTCGAAAGAAATTAATAATATTCATCCATACGTCCTGGAGGCCTTTGCCCGGTATTTATGGCCGGGCAACATCCGCGAACTGGAAAATCTTATGGAGCGCGCTTATATCCTTGAAAATTCTTCAGTGCTTGGACCCGACAGCTTCCCGGGCGAGCTTTTCTTGCCGGATATTTCAAATCCCGAACTCTCCCCGGGTTCATTGCCCCCTCTATCTGACGCGAGACGTCAGAATATCGAAGCCGCAGAAAGAAACTATTTAAAAAAACTTCTGGCTATTCACAAGGGTCGCATCCAGAAATCGGCGGACGCGGCCGGAGTTAGCACCCGTCAATTACACAAGTTGCTGACCAGATACGGTATCAGAAAAGAAGATTTCAAGATCCCTTCCCCATGACGACAAAGCGGACCTTTGTATTCCGATTAGACGAATAACCGGAACACAAAGGTCTTGTTAATATTTTCCAATAATTTAAATATTTTACCCCCCCCCCAATGCTTTCCACATAAGACCAGCCCCATATCTATCTGTTTTTATCAGAACTATCAGTTCCGACAAGCAGTTACGCTTAGCCCTATATACCTATATATATCAATAAGCTATAAATATGGCATATCTATTGCTACTCATCCCGATGAGACCTTTGCAGAATGTTCAATTTTGTTCAAGTTCAAGGAAGGCGAAAATTTTAACCACAGTAATATGTCGGATATTTCGAGGATTAAAATTTGAGCCTGACGCAGAAATTGGTCAAAAGGGGACGTTATGCAAAGGTTTCATGACATTATCAGATAGAGGAGGGCCCGTCAGATATACCCGCATAAGGAGGCAGTCATGGCGAAAAGGGGGAAAAGTGTTGAAACCACAATCAGCGGTATTGTCATCCCGATAGAATGGGATGATGATGATTATGGCGATGCCACAAGTGTTGCCATACAAACTTCGGATGAGGAAGAATACCTTGTTGACAAAAACAAAAAAGGGAAGGAGTTGCTGGCCTTCATTGAAGAGGAAGTAGAAGTTACAGGCACTTTAAGAGAGGACGAGGACGGCAATTTTATCATCAAGATAAACGAATTCAGTTTAATATAACGAGGGGGTGAATAATATTTTACGTGGCGTAACTACAGGGTTCAGGTGGTAACCTCTAATTATTTTAATAAAAATCTAACATGTAAGACGGAGGAAAAAGGAAATGAAAAGGAAGATGCTGTTGACAGGAATTTGTGTTCTTTTAATCACTTTTGTTATGTGTGTAACTGCAGTTACGGCCAATGCTGATGAGGCAACAATTACCGGAACAGTAGTGGCTGCGGATTGGGATGACAAAGATAAGGCTATTGCCGTTTCCATAGAAACGGACGATGAATTATATTATGTTTCCGACAATCCCATTGGAAAACAGTTGCTGGAACTCTTAGACAAGAAAGTGACAGTGACAGGCATCGTTGGTGAGGACAAGGACGGCAACAGAACCATCACTGTTAAATCATATAAAATACAATCAGAGTAACATTAAAAAAGGGGAAGTGGATTTCACTTCCCCAAAAATGAAAGTCATTTTCTGTTCAGGCTGTATCAGGTGATTCAGGTCTCGGTTTTAAATTAGAATGAAAGAAAAGATTATTACGTGCATTCAGTGCGGCAGAGCATTTGTTTTTACTGTTTCTGAACAGGAAGATTTTATAAAAAGGGGTTTTGACAAACCAAAGCGCTGCCCTTCTTGTCGGAAAAAGAAATCAAAATCGGTCGATTTGCAATGGATAGAAAAGCAGAACGGCAAAAATAAATACTTCAGACGTAAGTATGAAACATAATAGTGAGGCCCCGCCCCGGGGCCTCACTATTATAGATGAGGTTTGTGGTTTTGGAACATAACACCCCAAAGTACGAAAAATACCAGAGGGTCTTTCATCCCGTCTAAAAAAAGCGGGGCATTCTGGCATCTTCATAAAATTGTTAACATTTGATTAATGGAAGGAATTTTTCACTCCGAGCGTTCAGTCACCAGCTGTGCGGCTGGGCGCTTATATACTTTTAAAGGAGTTTAATTACTGATCATGTTCAATGAAATTTTCGAAAGTCAAGTTCTTATTAATTATATTATTGTTCCTGCCCTTATTTGTCTGGCTCGTATTTGCGATGTCTCCCTGGGAACGATCCGGATAATAACCGTTTCAAAAGGAATGAAGTCCCTGGCAGCAGGACTCGCTTTCTTTGAAATCATTATCTGGCTCTTTGCGATTGGACAAATTATGCAGAACTTAACAAACATTGCCAATTACATCGCATATGCCACAGGTTATGCCGTCGGCAATTATGTCGGGATTTATATCGAAGAAAAATTATCATTAGGAATTATAATGCTACGAATAATTACGAAAAAGAAGGCTGACGATTTAATAGCATTCTTGAAATCCGCAGGTTATGGAGTCACTAGAATGAAAGCCGAAGGCGCTTGTGGGCCTGTGGATGTCATCTTCACGATTATCAAGCGGAGAGAATATAAAACCGTTGCTGAAATCATAAAAAAGTTTAATCCCAAAGCTGTTTATACTGTTGAGGACGTTAAATTTGCGAGCACACCTCCATTCCCCATAGCACATGCACATGACGATAAAACAATTCATTTTCGATTACTCTTCCACCCATTTGTTCAAGCTATGAGCTTCAGTCGGAGGGCTTTTGATAAACTCAGAAAATTTCAGCACAGCAGTCATTTAAAGGTCAAGGGTACAGCATCTTGATAAATTCTACTTCAGTTTAATTCATATTAGAATACAAATGGAGCATCTAAACCTCCCGGGATCGATATCCCTACCAAGGTATTCATAATTGATGATAATTGAAGTCACTAACTGTTTGAAAGGAGATCCTAATAAAGTGAGCAAAGACGCTAAGAAGATGGAGACAGAGCAGCCATGGGGCATGCTCTCGTGTATAGATTTATACAACTGCAATCCGGAAATCATTCGGAACGACAAAAAAATTAAACAGTTTGTGGAAGAGCTTTGTAATCTGATTAAAATGAAACGCTTTGGCGAAACCCAGGTGGTTCACTTCGGCGAGGATGAGCGGGTTGCTGGATACTCTATGATACAGCTTATAGAAACCTCTCTGATTTCCGCACATTTCGCTAACCAAAGTAATACAACCTATCTCGATGTTTTTAGCTGCAAACCTTACGAACCCGAGACGGTCGTTGAATTCGCAAAAAATTTCTTTAAGGCTGACAGAACCAACCTTAAGGTGGTTACCCGTCAGTAATTCACAAATACTTAAATAAAAACAACAGGGCCGCCGGCAAAGCAGGAAGCACAAAATGATGCAAAGGAAATTTATAACAGATCTGGATGAATGCGAGAGATTGTGGAACACCTTTGTCCGGCCGAAGAACATATCTGACTTATGGGAATTTCGTCTCTGTTTTCAACGGCATTTCAATTGCAAACCCTGCTTCCTTGTTCTGGAGGACGAAGAGGGAATAGCCGGTATGCTGCCACTCTCCTATCTAAAAGAACCTGAAACGTTCGTTTTTTTCCCGGGGGAGACATGGAAAGGGAAAACCTGGATCGAGCGCACTCCTGTTTATTTAAGAAAACAAGAATTCCTGCCGGAGCTTCTCTTATCCTGTCCCGAAAAAACGTATCTAAGATATATGGAAATCCCGGAAGAATTTCTGATCCCCGCGCTGGATGTTGATGAAACAGGGTATGTTCTCTATCCGTCCAATCTGGATTTTGACACAACAATTTATCGCAAGAGGTTCTCAAACAAAAAATTTAAGGACATCAACAAGACGATCAAATCTCTGACGGGAGTTGACAGTTCTTTTTGCCTTAACCGGTTAGAAGATTTCGACCTGCTCGCAGATATGAATATTCAAAGTTTCGGATCGGATTCATACCTCTACGATTATCGATTCAGGGAAAGCTTCAGAGATATAATGCATTTTCTCCACCGCAGGGGCTGGCTCAGGATGACAAGCCTTGAAATAAATGGAAAAACGGCGGCCGTCGATATAGGCGCATTATATCAAGAGACATACACGGTGTTTCTTGGTGGAGCCGACCGTGAGATTCCAAGCGTAGCCAAGGCCATAAATATGTACCATATTGAATCTGCCTGCAAGGAAGGTTTTTTAAAGGTTGATTTTCTTTGCGGGGATTTCCACTGGAAGAAACTCTGGCACCTTGATCCTGAACCGCTCTATAAGTTTGTAACTCCTGCATTAACTCAAAAAGATCAATTCGAACACGCATTGTCGGTGAATGATTCCATCAACCTTATTAGCAGAGAACAAAGTTATGTTTGACATAACAACCAGGGAAAGAGATTTTCATGAGGCGCGATCCAGTACTTGTGGTTGGAACCACACCGGACTATGTGTTAAAGATTCACGGAAGATATCCTGAAGATACAGTCTTTATTACTGACACCAGTTTCCAGACGGATTCTCTTCTTAGAACAATCGAGGAACCTGCTCTCCTCTTCGCCTCCCTTGAAAATTTTGGAGAGACCCTGCAATCAGTTTGTCAATATCTGTCCGTCAACAAGCTTTCTCCCCGGGGTATTGCCTGCTTTGACTGCGAGTCTCTGATCGCGGCAAGCAAGCTGGCTCTTCATATAAAAGTGCCGTTTCCTGCACCGGACGCTGTCGCCAAAACGAGGAACAAGTTCGAATCAAGAAGAATATGGAAAGACGCCGGGCTTCCCTCCCCGCGAGCCGCTCTCACTTCGGAATTGGAGGAAACCCTGGAATTCTTTCGCTGTGTCAAGAAGAATATTGTGTTGAAACCGGTTTCCGGAAGCGGGAGTGAACTTCTATTCCACTGCAAGGATGAAGAAGAAATTATAAGATCAGTCCGGGTTATGAAGGAGGAACTTCCCAAACGGAGGCTAAAACCTCTTTTCAGGATGATTTCCGTTAATCCCGGGGTAAATCTCATCGACCCATGCGGTTCATGGATCGTTGAAGAGTTCATCTCCGGATCTGAATTTAGCTGCGATTTTATACTTCGGGACGGACAGATAACAATCCTGAGGGAGACGGGAAAGATAAAAGCTCCTGACCAGACATTCGGCTCAATCCTCGCGTATACATTTCCCCCCTTATATCCGGAAGGTTTCGTTCTGAAAGACCTGCATAATGTACTGAAAGGGGCCTCAACTTCCCTGGGTTTTACCTGGGGTTATTTCATGGCTGATTTTATCATCACCAACGGCGGCTATCCGGTTATTATAGAATTGACGCCAAGACCAGGCGGTGATTCCATCCCCGACCTTGTGGAAATCGCCACAGGAAATGATCTTCTTGGAACATATCTCGACATCGTTTCCGGCAAATATAGCCCGTTAGAAACATCAGACATGCCACCTGAATCATTCGCGAGCATAAATCTTTACGCTCCCGGGGAAGGCGTAATTACCTGCCTTGATCCATCCCGGATTCTCTCCCTTCCATGGGTCAAGGCGGTATTCCTCAAGAAAAAAGTGGGGGACAAAATAATCCTTCCCCCTGATGACTACGACAACAGACTTCTGGGATACTGTGTTGTTGCTCCTGAATCGGACAGCAATCTGATCTCTATATACCATCAACTTAACAAGTCTCTCAGGATCTCCATTAAGAACGATAAGCAGTCATAAACCTGACAAAAGAAATGATAAAAAGCATGCACGAAGCTAACCGGAAAAATACCGAAAAGCCTGATCAACTATCTGTTCCAAAAAGGTACAAAGAGACCATATCGAGACTGGTTCCTCTTTTCATCAGAGCGCTAAAGAGCCGCGAAAAGGTTCTTCCCAAAACGGTTCTTCATCAGTACCTGAATTCCATATTGGATAAAAGAGAAATTCTCCTGGACAGTGCTTCACGATTTGGAACCCCCCAGTATTTTTTTGACGAGCCATCTCTGTCCCTGCAAATAGCCGGTTTTCACTCAGCTTTTTCAAAGCACTTTGATAGATATCGTGCGTTTTATGCTGTGAAGAGCAACTCCTTTGAGGGGATTTGCAATCATGTTGTGGCCGAGGGCATGGGCCTTGACGTGTCGAGCGGGATCGAGCTTTCCATGGCACTCTCCATGGATTGCCGGGATATCATCTTTAGCGGACCCGGAAAGACCGATGAAGAGCTCATACTTGCCATTCAAAATCGGAAAAGAGTAACCCTGCTTCTGGACAGCATGGGAGAGTTGCAAAGACTGTCAAAACTCCTGAAACGGGAAAGGGGTATCCGTGACACACTGAAAGTGGGAATACGTGTCCGCAGTAATCATGGGGGGGGATGGGACAAGTTTGGAATTCCCATTAAAGATCTGGCCGAGATGTTAAGAAAATCCATGGCGGTGGAAGGAGTGGAACCCTGCGGTATCCAGTTCCATACCAGCTGGAATCTTGATCCGACTGCGCAAATCAGAATGATAAAAGAAATAGGTTCCTATATCCGCCAGCACGTACCAGTGAGCTTATGGCAATCTTTCAGGTTTCTTGATATCGGGGGAGGCTTCTGGCCCGAACAGGGTGAATGGCTCAATCCACAAAATACCCTCAAGGGAAAGCTTATTCAACTACTCGAACCAGGCGCCCGATTCAGATCAAGACATTACTATCGCAAGTCCAGACCGCTTCACTATTTCGCAAGGGAAATTGCCGCGGCACTTTCACTCCAGGGGCCCCCTTTATCTGACCTCGAGATCTGGATGGAGCCCGGCAGGTGGATCTCAACCCCCGCTATGCATATCTTGCTCAAGGTGATCGACAAGAAGGACTCTCGGACAGTAATTACTGACGGCGGCATAAATCTCTTAGGATGGGAACGCCCTTTGACCGAGTTCGTTCCTGTCATTAACCTTACAAAACCTTCTTTAAAGGAGGTTCCTCTCAAAATTTTTGGTTCTCTCTGTGCGCCCTATGACATCTGGGGAACATCAGTTTTCGGTAATGGAATTGATACTGGCGACATTCTCGTTATTCCGGATCAGGGCTCCTATACTTACTCATTGAGACAATCGTTCATTAAACCCCTGTCTAAGGTGATACGATACAACGGAAGCTTCCTTGAAGAGGTTGCTTCCCGGGGTCAGGTTTCAACATTTGACACCCCCCTACCTGAATAAAAAAACCCCGCTCTCTTTTGAAAACGGGGTTTCAATAATTATCCCATAGCAACCTTCTTTTGTTAAGGGTTGGTAATTTTTCTCACTTTTCGTATGCTCTCGTGTAGATCGGAAAAATCTACATTCATTCATATAGGCTATACCTTGAAAGGTCAAGGGGGTATCATTAATGAGAGTCAATTTTTGAAGTATGGCGGCAAACTGTCAATACCCTTTGTTCTCAGGAAATTGCTGATACTATTAAACGAATATCATGAAATAACAGTGTATTTTTTGAAGAGCTATAGCACTGTCTTCAATTTCTGCACTGACATTTCAGGCAGCAGATACTGGGGGTTTTTTAAACACCTTTTCCATATTTTACCTACAAAACGTGAGGATTGGTTTTCTGACCCGCCGGATGCCGGATACGTCATGGATGATGTTCCTCAACCACCAATAAATGACGATCACCCGCATCCCATACCATATGTTGTGGTCATTATTCCATTGACTCACAAGGCCGTTTTTCTTATACTCCCTTCACGAAAAAGGAAGTTCTTATAAGACCATTCATAGCACGGTAACGTCAAACCGGTTTTTTACGAAACTGTCATGTTTAATCCAGCAGAAAGGGAGGAAGAAGAATATGAAGAAGTATATATTAATATCCATAATACTCTTGGCAGTTATGATTTCCGCCGCGCAGGCCGGCCCTGTCGTAACCAATAAAGTAATCCTTACGAAGAAAACGGGAACATATATGGAAGTTCGGCATATTGTCCTGCGTGGGACCAACGAGGAAATCGGAAAGGCACTTGGTGGCATCGCACAGGAATGGCTCGGTGTTAAGCTTGGCCGTTATGCCGCACCGATTTATGCCAAAGCTCGACGGTTGTATATGGAAAAGAACTATCCCTTTCTGCTGGATCGTATGAAAGGCGTAGCGAAATCGTATAACCTGTCTCCGGCGGATGACACGTATGTTCCGAGCTATCTGGTATATGATCTGGCTCCTTTAGCCTGCTCGGCAATTTACTTTCCGGCAAGTTCCACAACCAATGGACACGTCCTTCTGGCCCACAATATGGATTTCTATATAACGACATTGAGAGTGATGTTCGGGATGAAGTCTGTCGAAGGAGAGCATAATCTCTTTTCGAGAAATTTTATCATGGAACTTTACCCGGACAAGGGGTATCCATCACTCGTTGTCGGCGCTCTCGACTTAATGAACGGGTTTCAGAGTGGGATGAATTCCGAAGGTTTGATTGTGGCGATGCTGGCAGATAATGATGCTCCTGCAAACAAAACCCCTTCTCCGCTCGGGGACAACACAGGCGGTTTAAACATTTTACAGATGGCACGGCTTATTCTGGACACCTGTGCTACGGTTGAAGAAGCAAGGATTGCGATTCTCAATAATAAACTAACCCTGGGGTTTGAACCTGCTCATTTCCTGATCGGCGACCGTTCCGGCAAATCTTTTATCTATGAAACATCATCCAGGGATTTTACCGATCATTTTACCGGCAACAACGGTAAACCGCAGATAATGACAAATCATTCCGTTCATCTTTACCGGGACGTTAACAAATTCCCGTCTTACTCTCCGAAGGCAACTTACAACAGTTTCTACCGGTACCGCACTCTCTACGATTTCCTGCGAAAGCACCGGGGAAAGATCTCTCCGGATGATGCGAAGAGGGCTTTAAGTTCAGTGTACGCTCATACTGTTGACGCCGATGAGGGCGCCGCATTCCCGATTCCCTGCCGGACATTCTGCCCCATGGTGTATGACATCGACGAACACTCTCTTGAAGTGAAATTCTATCTGAAGGATGGGCCAATAGATCCCAAAACGGGCGATCCCACACTGATTTTTTCCAGACCCTTCAAGTTTAAGCTGAAGGTGAATAAATAAAAATCGTAACATTTTAACTATTAAAAAGGGGGGGGTAAAAAATATGATTACAATGCAAACACCCTTTAAACTGGGTATTATATTTCTTCTGTTACCGGTTCTGCTTTCTGTTGCCGGTTGCTCCACACTTTCCGGCACTAAAAAAGTAGGCGATATAAATATGGAGTACCGGACCCTCGGCAGTGGATATCCGCTTATTATGATCATGGGGTTCAGCGGGACCATGGATCTCTGGGCTTCCAATGTACTCGATGCACTTTCTTCACATTATAAGGTAATCATCTTTGACAACCGGGGGATGGGGGGAACAAACGCTGGCAGCCGTAAATTTACAATCGAACAGTTCGCCGATGATACGGCCGGATTAATGGAAACGCTTGGAATAGACCGCGCATACGTGCTTGGCTGGTCAATGGGCACTGAAATAGCGCAGGAGCTAACGTTACGCCATCCCGAAAAGGTAACCAGGCTGGTTCTCCATGCAGCAGACTGTAGCATGAAAGCCTTTCCGCCGTCTCCGGATGTCCTGGAAAAAATGAGTGACACATCGGGAACCCCTGAAGAACAGGGTAAAAGGCTGATCAGCTTATTATTTCCGCAGAATTGGATAAAGAATCATGTGGATGATATTAAAAAGTTGTTTTCTGGTCGAATGCGTGATTCCTCACCGGAAAATATTGAACGGCAGGGCAGTGCCATGTATAGCTGGAAGGGAAGTTGCGACCGCCTTTCTCAGATAAAGTGTCCGACCCTTCTCATCACAGGCACGGATGACATTTTGACGCCGCCGCAGAATTCTTACATGATGGTTGATAAAATTCCCGGCGCCAAACTGGTCACTCTGGAAAATGGCGGTCATGGCGTAATGTACCAGTACCCGGAAAAATTCTGCGATGCAGTAATTGACTTTCTGAAGTAGGCTTAAGATGTTGGCAAACTGTCTGAACTCTATGACTTCATTTAAACAATAACGCTATCAAACGAATATCTGAAAAATTTGGATGCTGTTTTTTTCATCAGCATTATAGCAGTGCAAATAAAAATTTCAATCTATTCTTGAGAAATAAGTATGTTGCTTTATGAGGAAAAGAAATTATGGGATCAAAAACAGAACGGAGTAAGACGAGGGTAAAAGGCTTCAACGATGCGGAGATGGACTTTCAGCTCATTCGCCAACTCGGATCGACGGCGTACGGCGGCGCATCCGTCGGTGAGTGTCTGGCTGTCGCAGACCGGATCAAAGACGGTATTCCCGCAAACTGGGTAGAAGAATTTGCAGAACTTGCCCGGAGACAGAAGACTGATGCTGCCAAGAGAGCTGCAAGGGGTCATACAATCAGCGCCCGTGAGCAGTATCTCAAGGCGTGCAACTCTTACCGTGCCGCCGAATATTACACACATTACCGGGACTCAGTGCACCGGGAGCTGGGCATGAAGAGCCGACAGTGCTTCGAAGAAGCGATGAGATATGCCGATCACACCTGTGAAGCAATCCAGCTACCCTTTAAATCCATTACACTGCCTCTCTATTTTATGTCCCCGTCACAAAACGGAAACAAACGTAAAACCCTTCTCATTGTCAGCGGTTTTGACGGTACCACGGAAGAAGAATACCTTCAGACAGGCTATGCCGCCCTGCAAAGGGGATACAACATCCTGCTCTTTGCGGGCCCAGGGCAGATGGATACCCTCCGGTTCCACCCGGATACGTGCTTTGAACCTGATTTTGAAAAACCTGTGGAAACGATACTGGACTATGTGACCGGCAGAGGCGATGTGGATACCAAACGGATAGCGTCGCTGGGTATAAGCTTCGGAGGATATTTCGCAACTCGTGCCGCATCCCGGGAACCACGGATAAAAGCCCTGATAGCCAACTCTCCCATCTTAGATATTCATAGCTATATGACCGGTTTCATCGGGTTTGATCCGGCCGAAATGCCCGATGCGGAAGATTTCGGCCCCCAAGACCTGCCCGCTATTCCCGATGAGATCATGTCTCAACAAATGAAGGAAATGGCCGCCAATTTGATGGGCCGCTTCGGACAGGCATCTTTCAAGAAAACATACCAGTATATGTACGAATTCAGCATTGGGAAAGCCCTGGCAAATATTACATGTCCATGCTTTGCAATGGCCGGGAGTGGAGAAGGGGGAGAACCGCAGAGACAGTTCACAGACTTTTGCCACGGTGTCTCAGGTTCGGTTTCTTCGTATCTTTTCTCTCAGGAAGAAGGGGCGGATTCCCACTGCCAGGTAGGAAATCTCTCTTTTTCAAACGCAGTCTACCTCGATTGGCTGGATGAGCTTTTTGATTGACGAGAAACGACCTGACAATCTCTGATTTTAGTTGCCATATCTTCTCAGCTGAGAAGGGAAGAAAAACTTTTACGGCAGGAAACACATACCTTGAAATTTTTTAGTTTCGTTTTTTCGAGGGCGTATAGCACTGTCATCAACATAAAAAAGTGATGATGTGATTTTGACATTACCCTCTGTGAAAATTTACTGTGGAGTTTGGATACAATAGAAATATCGTAACAAACCTTTTTATTCGCTTGATTTTCAGACTTTTTGATTATACGTTAATTTTGTTGATTTATGATGAATTTCACAGTTATTTTGGAGCCTTGTTCCATAGCTGCTGTAGTCTTAATTTCTTTACCGTTGTGATGGCACCTTTTAAACCTAAACTTTTTGGTTCATCTCCGAAAAAGTTGCAGATGAATGAATAAAAAAATGGACATTACAAAGGCCGCTGAATAAAGTTTGTGTTGGCCAACACAACATTCAGCGGAGGTTTTGCAATGTCCGGTATCAAGCTTAATGCATTCTACGGATTTTGTCGAGGGCGAGTTGTCGATCATATGATAGATCACCCGCAGCAACAGGTACAGATAACCATAGAGCCGGATAAGCGGTATCGGCCAATCTGTCACATATGCAAGCAACCGGCTGAGGGGGTTCATTCCTATCACGAACGGATGATTCGGGATCTGGATGTATTTAATGCAAGGACCGTGATTCATTATCGATATCGGAAGGTTCGATGCCAAAGCTGCGGGGTCGTCACTGAAGATTTGGGACTCGTAGATCCACATATAAGAATGACCAGGCGATTGGTCAGATATATCCTGGAGCTTTGCAAGATAATGACTATCAAAGAGATTGCCGATCATCTTGGCCTTAACTGGAAAACGGTTAAAGATATTCACAAGGAAGCTCTCAAGAACAGGTATACCAATGAAGATATTGGATATCCCGTTCTGCTTGCTGTTGATGAGATAGCGGTGAAGAAACGACACCGCTATCTGACGGTAATCATCAACTGGGAAACAGGCAGGGTTCTCTATGTCGGTAAAGGCCGGCGCGTTGAAACAGTAAAAGATTTTCTCACATCCCTGACGGAGAAACAGCGCAATGCGATACGGGCGGTTGCCATGGATATGTGGGATCCATATATCAAGGCGGTGAAGGATTCCTGTCCGCAGGCCGTTATCGTCTTTGATCAGTTTCATGTGGTCAGTTCCTTTGGCCGCGTCATTAACCGTGTGCGCAATGACGAATACAAGAAAGCCACCCGGGAAGGCAAAGAAGTTATAAAGGGAAGTAAGTATATCCTTTTGAAAAACAAGGGCAACCTCCGTGAGGAAGAAAAACCGCGACTGAAAGCGCTCCTTAAGATCAATGAGGCGATTACCACGGCTTATGTTCTGAAGGACAGCCTGAAAAAACTCTGGCATTACAGCTATACCAAATCGTGCGAGAAATCGCTCCAACGGTGGTGTTCCATGGCTCGAGAAAGCGGTATTTCTGCTCTCATCAGTTTTGCGAAAATGCTTACCCGACATTCCTATGGTATTATCAATCATTGCAGATATGCCATTCATACCAGTCGGCTGGAGGGAATTAATAATAAAATCAAGGTTATTAAGCGTAAAGCCTTTGGCTTTCATGATGAAGAATATTTCTCTCTTATTATTAAAGATGCCTTTGCAACGAGCAACTAAATGGGAGAAGAACCAACTTTTTTAATAAAACATTCTAAACTTTCTGGAAAAGGAGGTACATATGCAAACGAAAAAAGACTTGATAAACTACTCAGTGTCCCTTGAATTTGAAGATATTACGTTGCCACCCGTTAAAGATATAATGATATTAGGTTCCAGATGTCCTCAGGGAAAGATTGGCGTGGCAAAATGCTTTCAGTTAATGGCTCCGGACAATTTTGACCTCATCGAAGTTGATGACGAGGTTGTACAAGCTATACTTGTCAACAAGCGGATCCTCAAACGCATTTCTGAAGAAAACATCATTAACATCCTGAGGCAAAATGTATTCCCTTATATTACTAATGGAGAGATTGTAAAAGTCAACATTAACATCAAGATGCAAATCAATGGCATAGAGCTTTCTCTGGAGCAAAATATTGAAGGCTAAAGATGTTATGCGAACGACGTATGAATGTACTTCGCCCGAAAAAGGAATAGCATCGATTGAAAATAGGCTGTTGAAATACCAGTTTCTTGTTGTAAAGGATGACGATAGGTTTAAGGGTATTATTACGGCTAACGATATTGTGAAATTTCCCTACCAGCTTGTTGAAGACTGCCTTTCTCCCAAGATTCATGTGGACTGTGCTGATAGCATTGAATCTGTGCTGTCCAAGATGCGAGGGACTGGCAATTTTGTCCTGCCTCTATTTGAGGATGGTAATTTCGTAGGAATCATCGTCGAATCCGATATCATCAAATATCTAATGCTATATCGTGACAAACTTGAGAAGACAATTGTCGAAAATAACAACGACCTGTCAAATATAAATGCGCTTCTTAGTCTTGAGAGCGAAACACTCAAAGCTGTTCAGGAAGCTAATGAACGAACCATGGTTCTGTTGAGACTCATTACAAACAACATGTCCGATATGATTGCCTTAACTGACATTAAAGGAAATTTCCAATATTACAGTCCGTCTCATAAAGTATTCACGGGATATAATTATGAAGTAATGTTAGGCAAGTCTTTTTTTGATTTTGTGCATCCTGAAGATGTTGAGAAAGTTAAGCTTGATTTTGAAAATACGGTCGCCACATCCACACTTATAAGAACCGAATACCGAATCAGACATGCTGATGGACATTATGTCTGGGTCGAAGCAATCAATGATTTTATGGATGATGAAGTGAGTAAAATTAAAGGTGTTGTATTGGCCTATCGTGACATTACCATCCACAAGCTTGCCGAGGACGCTTTACGTAAATCTGAAGAGGAAAAAGATGTCGTTCTCAATAACATATTAGAGCCTGTCTTCCATATTGATACGAATATGAAAATTTTATCAACAAACAAAGCTTCATATGAGCTTATCAACCTTCCTTTAGATCAGGTAGAAGGGAAAATCTGCTATGAAGTGTTTCACAATCGGAACAAGCCGTGCGGTGTCTGTCCTATAATAAAGGCGTTTGAAACGGGCAAGCCACATGAGACCGATGTTATTTCCTCTTTTGGGAAAAAATGGATTTTACGCGCCTATCCCGTCCACGATGAAGGTGGAAACGTAACAAGTGCCATTGAAATAGCATACGACATCACCGCAATTAAGCAAGCCGAGGAAGAGAAGGCAAATCTCGAAGCCCGACTCCATCGAGCAGAGAAGATGGAAGCCATCGGCACCCTCGCTGGAGGCGTGGCACATGATCTTAACAACGTGCTGGGCGGCATTGTCGGTTACCCTGAACTGTTGCTGATGCAGCTTCCAGAGGACAGCCCGCTCAGAAAACCTCTATCGATTATAAGAAAATCGGGAGAAAGAGCAGCCGCCATTGTTCAGGATTTACAGACATTGACCAGAAGCGGTTTCACTTCCACAGAAGTCGTTGATCTGAACAGGATAATATCCGATCACATGAAGACGCCGGAATTTGAAAAGATAAGATCAATCCATCCCCATATGCGGTTCGAAATTGATTTAGAAGAAAAACTGTTAAATATATCCGGTTCACCAGTTCATCTCTCCAAAACAATAATGAACCTTATCTCCAATGCTGCGGAGGCCATGCCCCATGGAGGTAAGGTTCTCATATCGACAGGGAATCGGTATATAGACAGGCCTGTAGTGGGTTACGATGAAATAGCCGAAGGGGAATATGTGACACTTTCCATTTCGGATGAAGGCACAGGCATGTCAAAAGAGGTTGCGGATAGGATATTCGAGCCTTTCTATACGAAGAAGGTAATGGGAAGGAGCGGAACGGGCCTGGGCATGACTGTTGTTTGGGGGGTCGTAAATGACCATAAAGGATATATTGATATCCGGAGTACTGAAGAAAAGGGAACAACCGTCACACTGTATTTTCCCGCAACCAGAAAAGAGCTTATAAAAGCTGATGCTCCTTTATCTGTTGAGGAATATATGGGCAAGGGGGAGAGTATTTTGATTGTGGATGATGTAGAGACGCAGAGAGAAATTGCAACAGGCATGCTGGAAAGACTTGGATATAAGGTTACATCCGTTTCAAGCGGTGAGGGGGCTATTGAATACCTGAAAGGCAACTCGGCAGACCTGCTGCTTTTAGACATGATAATGGACCCCGGCATAGATGGACTTGAAACATATAAAAGAATACTTGAGACACACCCAAAGCAGAAGGCATTGATTGTCAGCGGATATGCCGAGACCGAGCGAGTAAAGGAAGCACAAAAGCTTGGTGCTGGCGCTTACATAAAGAAGCCATTTGTATTTGAGCAAATCGGAATAGCTGTCAGGTATGAGTTAGATGAATAGCTTGATAATATCGTGATCAAAATTTGCATACTTAAAAATATTTCAAAATCCCCGTAAATTCAAGACAGCGATTAAATATCGCCATTCGGATGTCAAATTTCAAATTGCATATATCTGCTTAAAAGCATCACCAATTTTTTCAAGCCAAAAATGGTAGATAGCTTGCCTTATGTTGCGAGTAGACCTAACCCCTTGAGAACATAGGCTTAATCGTTATGGCCTGCGGAAACGTGATATCGTTTGTAAAAACAACAGGATATCATTGCTTGTCATCATAGGTTCAAAG
>Ga0265595_1000303_pt1 | contig 46801 bp, 36 predicted proteins | sample saktaG_15_FD_190148 | JGI IMG/M metagenome (GOLD analysis project Ga0265595, IMG submission 190148) | Saline water microbial communities from Sakinaw Lake, British Columbia, Canada - sak_2013_06_06_50m | ecosystem: Environmental > Aquatic > Non-marine Saline and Alkaline > Saline ...
GGCCCATATCTTCAACGCCTGCTCTTCTTCTGGCGTCAACTCAATTACTACCTTCGTCTTCTTTCTCATAGCTTACCTCCGATCGGTAAGCTACTATATCGTATTATTTGAGGAATGCAACACTAGCCACGTTGTGAATCACGATATGAGCTAGGTTCGAGAGCTCCGCAGGCGTGAGTTCCCCGTAGAAGTCCTGATGCACCGAGACGTGCGCGTTGTCACGTTTGACAATCGGAGGGAAGGCAGCCATGTCGTTCTCAAGGACGGCATTTATGGCCGCGTAGATCCGGCGCAGTCGGGCCAGGACCTCATCGCATGCAGCAGGCATGGAATTTGGGTTCACTCGGTCACCTGGTCAGTCTAGTAGGGCGGCTTAGGATACAGCACGATTCCATGTCTTCTGGGCAGACGGGGCAGATGGCCGGGCGGAGTGCGGTTGAGTCTTCAGCATCGCAACGTGCTTCCTGATACCCGGAAGTCTCTCATTGTATCCCTGCGATTTCCCTTGGTCGGATCGTGACATAGACTGCTACCTGATCACACTCACTATCACGGCGACGGCGCTCACGAGTGTGAGGACTGCTATCGCCCAGGTTAGGGCTCTCATTGTCTGGGCCAGTTTGGTCTGCCGCACGACGTGGTTCGCCATCTCGCGTTCTCTGGCGTATGACGCAGAGGCAGAGAGAAGCTCCGGGAGCCGTTTGTAGAGGAGTGTGAACGCGGCGCGCTCGCGTTCCGCAGACACTTCGTAGTCTCTCAACTTGATGAACTTTGGCAGCCCGAGTTCTGTACTGGCATCCGGGTCCGAGCACTCCACTCTATAGGTTACGATGGAGTCCTCAAGGACGTCGTGGGTCGCCAACCTGAACCTCACATCCATCAACCCGGCCATGTAGAGAGGCTGCAAACGTGGCTCCTGTCGAGCTAGGCTCTCCATCAGGCGTTGTAGGGGCGAGAAAACGGCACTGTAGATCTCGCACTGTACCTTGCCGAACGAGCACCTGATACGCAGGAACGCCTCAACTGCGCTTAGAAGTTCCTTGACGTCAAGTTCCGTGAAGTCATGGCTCAATACTATTGGCACGTCGGTGTATGCCGTAGAGCGGTGCTTCGGTCCCTGCATGCTTTTGTCCACTGCCTCGTACTCTGAAACGATGGCCCGTGCCCTGTCAACCAACTCTGAGAATTCGGGCGTTGCCGTTTCGTGAAGGTAGAGCCTGAACTCCTGAGTCCATGTGATAAGGCTCTGTGTGTTGTAGCTTGCGAGTCTCGCGTCTTGCCACACTCTGAACAGGTCTCGCACGATGTCCAGAATCCTCAGGTTCTCCGATACCACCACCTTACCATTCATCTGTTGGACCGACGGCCCGCTGCACTCGGGGTCGTTACTGGTTGGCTGCATGGCGACGGGCCAGCCTGCGGCGCAGGGCATCGGCGATGGCGAGGACGGTCGCCAGCGCGAGGAAGTCAGCGACCGTCATTCGTAGAATGGGTTGCGGGAGTGGAAGATGCGGACGAGTCGGTCGCAGTAGGTTGCCGCGCAGAGTTCGTCCGGAACGCTGGGCGGTCTCAGTTCTACTGAGCTTGGTTCGCCTGGGTCGAGAAGCAGGATGCCCATGGTCTCGTATAGCTCCGGCGCGTCCTCGGGTCGCTCGCGTCCAATGATGGTCGAGAGCAGCGCCACCGCCTCGCCGAGGTGAGTGCCGAACTTGCTGCTCGATGCAAGTGCCTCGCTCTTGCCGAGGAAGAGCAGATGGCCGCAGACCGCGTATGGAAACCGCTTGTGCAGTTCCAACGCCTCCATCACCATGTCGCGGTAGCGGTTCTTGAGGTTCTTGCCCGGATCGAAAACCAGGCCCTTGACCCCGGACGTTAGTAGCAGACCGTGCTTCTCATCTGAGAGGTAGACGTCCACACCCTTCGTGCCGTATCCGCCCATGAACTGCTTGTCCGGTCCGCGGCCGGGCGCACAGACCTTGTCGAGCCCTTTGCTTCTGAGTTCTGTGGCGACGACCGTCGAAATCCGGTGGCTCAGCGCCTCGGTGTAGTTCTTCTTTGCGGCGCCGCCCGCGTCAGGGCCGGGTGCCGATACGGCCCTCACCGCGTCCATGATCTGGGAACGGATAGTCATCGTGTGTTCCTCCCTTGGTTGCGTGAGTAGCGCCGGCATACGAGCCGGGCTCGTGCCGAGCGAAGTTGGCCGATAACGGCAGCGCTCAGACCGAGTTCGCCTCGAAGCACCACGTCATCGGCGACCGCGACTGCTCCGAGATAGTCATCCGAGCGAAGCAGGCGGTCAACCGCTTTGGCGGCATCCGACTTGGCCGGGACGGCAACATGCACGCGCCGTGTCTCCGATGGTTCCAGCTTGAGGATTCCCCCGCCATAGGTCCGGCCATGGAGTTCCATGCTGAGAAGGGTGAGCGTGGAGTGCAGACCGATGCCCACGGTCCGCGCGGACGAGGCACGTCTCAGTCGAAGGCCGTGTATCGTGTTCGTGTAGGTGGCCCCTGCCGCATTCACGCTGGCAATGGGCTCGCGACCGACCATGTAGGGCAGAAACAAGTGCGGAACGTGGAGACCGGGCACGTGCCACCACGGGCTGCGGGTGCGACACTTGAAGCGCAGGTGAATGCCCAGGGCCACGCCCCTGCGTATGAAAGAAGCAAGCTCTTGGCGGTGGCCATCAAGCTGCGCCGCTGGGGGCGGGTTGAGCAGGTGATGGGGTTTGCCAGCCAGTTCGAGTTCGGCGATGTCGGACGGCGCGAACTCAGGCCCGCGTAGCGAGGCGGCGTTGACCACTGTCGGGTGGAGCCATTCGGTCGGGAGGCCTTGTTTGACGGCGTCTTCGCGAGTCATGAGGAAGAAGTCGTTGGCTCCGGTTACGTAGCCGTTCGTAATCGTTCCGAGGTCGCTGAGGCGAACAACACCGGGGTTCGCGATGGCCTGCAGCCACGCGTCGTGCTCCTTCGGTGTCAGGAAAGCCAGAGCGAAGGGAGTTCGTTCGGTCGTCCCTACCGGCAGAGTTGTCGAGGCGAGCCCCGACATCCGGACACTCGCCAGTTGCTGGATTGACTCAAGGGGGTGAAACTCTACGGAATGACACGAGCCGCCGGCGTCCGCGGCTAGCAAGAGGTAGGTGTCCGCCTCGGCGTCGGCGAAGAAGTTGCGGGCAAAGGCGAGCAGGTGTACCTGGGCGAAGTTGCGGCACAGCGCATCCAGTGTCTGAAGGCCGTAGTTGGTCTGGACGATTTCGGCAGGCACGACCATCGCCATCGCCCCGCCCGAACGAAGAAACCGAATCGCGTGGATAACAAATGGAGCCCAAGCCGAGGACAGGGCTGTGAGGCGAACGCCGAGGGCCAACGCGGATTGCAGCGCGCGTCTACGGCTGTCGCCGGCAAAACACTGATAGCGAATGAAGGGCGGGTTGCCGACGATAAGGTCAACTCGCGGGTGGTCGGCAGGGTCCAGCGCGAAGAAATCGCCTTCGTGGACAGTGGCGGCCACATGCTCCGTGGCCAGCGCTGAACGAGCGACCTTGAGAGCCCGTGGGTCGAGGTCACAGCCGATGACCGCAGTGGCCCCGAGCAGCGCTGCCGAACTCAGGAATCGACCGTCGCCGCACGACGGGTCCATGACGACGCCCCCGGCTTGCGCCAGTCCCCAGCGCACTAGGAAGTCTACAACCTCCGGGCGCGTGTAGAAGGACGCAAAGTGTTTCTGACGAACACGCCTGCCGGCCAACGCGAGAGTTCTCGAGGACATCATCTAAGTTGTATCAGAAGTCCTCAAGTAGTCAAGACGAGCAGTCAGCACGACGGGCTTAGTGCCCTGAATCTTGACTTCCGGCTTGCGGGCTTGAGTTAGGCGCGTGTCCCAGAAGTGCCGCACAGCGGCCCGAACGCGGGCATCCAAGTCTTGCGGCAGTTGCAGCGCCATTGCTGATGTGAGAATATGCAACGCGTGGCACAAGTCAAGCCGGCGCGTGTGCCGCGCGGTTTGCGATTGGCGGACGGCGGGTGGGCGGTTGAATGGAATTCGTCACACCGGACAGGGCGCAGCGCAGCTGCGCCGCGAGTTACCAGTTTCCAGCTTGCAGTAGCGGAAAGTGCCCAGTGCTCCGGTGCTCTAGTGGTCGACTGAAGATCGGTGAACCAAAGAAAGAGGAACAAGGAGACAGATACGCAGCGGCTGGAGGTCGCGCTGTTGCAGGAGCAGGGGCGGCTGCTGTTGATTGGCCTGTTGCAGTGGCCGGTGCATGCGGCGTTGCGGAGGCTGGAGCAGGTGCTGTGCCCGGGGCTGGCACGAGGGCTGGAGCGCTGGCTGTTGCGAGGCATGGGCCGTGAGTTGTTGCGGGTGCTGGAACAAGAACCGGAGCGGTGGCTGTTACGAGAGGATGGCCGGGTGATGTCACGGGTGCTGGGACAAGGGCTGGAGCGACGGCTGTTGCGAGGCAAGGGCCGGGAGCTGTTGCGCGTGCTGGGGCAAGGGCCGGAACGATAGCTGCTGCGAGACAAGGGCCGGGAGCTGTTGCAGGTGAAGGGCCACGGGCCGTCTAAGGGGAAAGGGTTCCCCCCGCCGTCCAGGGGATGGCGGGTCAAAGATGGCATACAATATGTAGTACCGAGTCGGCGCGGAACCACAATTTCCCCGTGGGGGTGGCGAAGGGGAGACCGCCCTGGGGGTTGCTTTCGAACAAGCTCTTAAACGAGTTCTGCAATGTGCTTTGAACCGAGCTTTTGATTGAGCTTTTCGGCGAGCTTTGAACTAAGCTCTGAAACAAGCTGTTTCTTGAGCTTTTGCGTGAGCTTTGAGCCGAGCTTTGCGAGAAGCTTTGAAGTGAGCTTTTGGGCGAGCTTTGAAATGTGCTCTGAAATGAGCTTTGAAGGAAGCTCTTGAAGAAGCTTTCGACCGAGCCTTCCGGGGAGCTTTCTGACGAGCTTTCCGGCGAGCTTTCATCGCAGCTTTGAGCTGCGAGTTTCCAGGTGCCAGTTACCAGTGTCCAGTGCCGAAGTCTGTTCACTCGTTCCCTTGGTCACTCGATCTCTTGATCCCTCTCCCCTTGGCGGTTATCTCACTTCCGACTGCCGATTGCCGAGTGTCGCTTGGCGGTTAGCGGAAGGCGGGCGGCGGGCAGTAAAACGAAGTCAGATGTCAGAAGCGAGAGGCTAGAAGTAAGAAGTGCGGCCGGGGGTGAGCGGATTGGGCAGCCGGTGCGCCTTGACTTGGGTGTTTGAGTAGCTATCATTGCCACGAACATGGCGAAGAAATATACGGTTCTTGAAACATGGATTGTCAACACGACCAAGCCGGTCGAGTCAACCAGCGCAGAGCAAACGTTTGACCGAATGGACCGACAAGGCGGCGGTAGGCTGCCGGTCATCGACGTGCCGATTGAGTACGGGCTGGAGGATAACTTCCTCGATGAGGCACGGGTCCGCGATTTTGCCGCGCACCTGGGCGGCGCCCAGGAGGTGCTGGACGTCGGGCCCGGAGACGGCTGGCCCTTGCTGCGCATCGCACCGTTGTTCCGCGCCGTAACCGGCGCCGAACCGGCGCAGCGCCGGGTTGATGCCATCACCGCCGGCATCGAGAAGCTGGGGCTCAAGAACGTCACCGTGAAGAAGGTCTCGCCGACCGAGCTCGATTTTCCCGACAACCGGTTCGACGGGGTGGTCGCGGCGAGCTCCATCGAACAGAGCCCGGACCCGTACAAGGCAATCAGCGAGGTGTTCCGGGTGTTGAAGCCGGGCGGCAGGTTCAGGGTCTACTTCGAGCCGAGCGAGGGCCGGGAGCGCGAGCTCACCGAGGGACTGATGTTCACCGAGACCGAGGACGCGCTCGGGTACCACTATTCGCTCAAGCATTCGCGGCCGCCGTGGGAACGAGACTATCTCGTGAAGTTCGCCAACACGCCGGAGATGAAAGAGGAGTTCCGAAAGCTCCGCGACCTCGTTGACCGGCTCGGACCGAGCCCCTCGACCAACCCGGAAGTCGGGCTGCAGTTCCTGGAGCGCAACCAGGCGGCAATCATCGGCGCGAGTTTCTACGAGCTCGAGCACTTCACGAGCGAGACGATGAGAGAGACGCTGGAAGAGGCCGGGTTCGTAAACGTCAGGATTACCTGGTCGGCCGCCACCCTGGCCCGGACCATCTGGCCGCGGCTCAAGGATATCGCCCTGACCGACGTGCAGGCGCAGGCGGTGTGCGCTGGTCTTGCCGACCTGTCGGTGAGACTCGACGCGCCAACCGGCCTCGGCGAGCCGGTGGTCGCGACCAAACCGTCCTAGGCGAGTCCCCAGTCTCCAGTTCGCAGTTCGGGGCCTGATTCGTCATTCGACCTTCGTCACTTGCCGGTAGTGTCCCAAACCCGAAGCCCGAAACCCGAATGACGAGTCAATAGCGGCAAGACCCGAATTCCGAATCGGTCATTCTCCGCAATTCGAGCTTCAATCGTCATTCGAGTTTCGTCATTCGGACTTCTCCTGAACGTTTCCCTTGCTTTTGCCCGGTTCCGTCTCCATAATGGCAGGATAGACAGAATAGTGAATAGAGAATTAAGAATTGTGAAACCCGAATCCGTCTTCTGCTGTTCACGGTTCGCTATTGCCAAGGAGAATCCATGAAAAGACATTTTGTCTGGTTCGCTGTCGCGGCGCTGGTCGCGGGCTTCGCGTGCCGGCGGGCCGAGACCGGCACGCCGCTCGGCATGACCTACATGCAGATCGCGCGGCCGGCAATCTGGCGCGTGCTGCCCCACAGTCAGGCGGAGACGCTCGGGCTCGCGCCCGGCGACGTGATCATGTCCTACAATGACGAGCCGGTGAAGACGACCGAAGAACTGGTGCAGCTTCAATTCCGGGCGGTTGCGTCCCCGGGGCGCGTGCCGATGACGGTGCTGCGCGGCGATGCGGAGATGAACCTGCAGGTCGAACCCGGCGTACTGGGTATCCTGCCCGATGCCGAACGCTACACCGCCAGCCTGGCCGTCGCGGTCAAGGACGTGCTCAGTCACTATGGGGTGACCGTGGACTACGACTGGCTGGCCGCCCTGACCGGCGAGTCGTTCGCCTTCAAGGCCATTCGCGGGGGCGGGCACTGCCGCGGTGAATGGCCGAGCGGGCGGGTCGGCGACTATCTTGACGGCCTCACGGAATACTACGGTCTGACCTTCCGCCTGGCGTTTGCCCGGGACGACGCGGACTCGGCCCGCCCCGCGACCGAAGTCCAGCGGGACGCGCGGGCAGCCGTGCGGGACGGGCTCAGCCGGGGACGGCTGGTGCTGGTCATCGAGGCTGAGCCCGGGTACGGCGGCGAGAACTGGGCCGTGGCGGTGCGATACGACACGGACGATTCGCTGGTTCACGGTTACGCCCTGGGTTCGGCCGGGGAAGTAGCCTTGAATGGAACATTTGTCAAGGTATATGAGGTCGGGCGCCGCCCGAGCAAAGAACCGGAACCGGCCGACATGCTGACCACGGTGCTGACGCAGGCGTTGGAATTGGGCCAGGCGTACGCGGATTCGGGCTGGCAATCCGGCATTGCCGCCTATGACGTCTGGATCGGCGCCCTGGACACCGTACCGTTCTGTCCGGCCTGTCCGGACAGCGGCGCGGCGTGTTTCGACCGGCTGGTCTGGACGCTGGCGTCAGACAAGGAAAGCGAGAACCGGTTTCTGCACGACATGCGCGAGGCGCTTCCCGGGCAGACCGAGATGGTGGATAACATCATCGCCGACAACGAGACGATCATCGGCAAGCTTAACGGCATCATCCAGAGCGGCATCAAGACCGGGACCCGGGAGCGCCAGCAGAAGCTGGCGAGGGTCGTGAACGAAATCCAACTGATTGAAGCCGGCCTGCTGGGCCGTTACGAAGGCCTGATCGGCGAGTTGTAGGTCGGGTTCAGCGGATTGCGCCGGACCGGCTGCCCCGGTCCGGCGTACTTTTTGGCGTGGGCTATTCATAGTAGATGGAATCTGACCCCGGCGCCCAATCGTGGAGCCAGTTGCGCGCCCAGACGGTGTCCGGGTCAATCTCGCTGTTGACGGCATAGACGCAGTAATTGCTGGACCAGGCGATTTCGTTGCCGGTAATGGTGGGGACGCAACCGTCAATATAGAGGATGCCGTGGTGGGCCCCGCCTCCGTAAAGGAGCTGGCAGCGCTCGAGTCGGCTCGAACTGCTGGCGTAGCGGTGAAGTTCAAGACCGTTCCACTTGCCGGGCTCGGACGTGACAGCGGTGAAGGTGATTGAGTCGGGCGAGCCGATGGCCTGGAGTCGCGCCGGTGCGCTGTCGCCGACGGTGAGCGCGGCGCCGGAGTCGAACTGGAACACGACCCCGGACTCAATGACGAGCTTAGGTTCAAAGGCGGAACCGACGGCGATGTCGCCATGGACCATGTAAGGTACGTCCTGGCGCCGGTATCGGGCGTCGCGAGTGATGGTACCGCCGATGACCTCGATTCCGTTGCGGGTGTTGCCGGCAAAGCTGTTCCCATTGCCAATCGTGGTAATGTACTGGGCCGCGATGTGCAGGGGAAACCCGGCGCAACCGGTGATGGTGTCGTTCTGGAACTGGGCGAAGCCGGTGTTGAGGCAGTAGATGCCGTCGGCGGAGCAGTTGGAGATCCCGGTGTTTGTGATGGTAATAGGGATGGAGGTGCAGGTGATTGCCGATGCGTTGCCCGCGCCCGCTCCCTGTATCCGGCAGTAGTTGAGGCTGGTACGGACCGGGTCGGTCTTTTCCCAGAATTCGAGGCCGCGCCAGTTGCCCGACCCGGAGGCGGCGATGGAAGCGAACGTGATGCGGCCGTACGTACCGTCGGCCCGCAGTCCGCCCGGCTGGGCGACGCCGACACGCAGGGCGGCGCTTTCGCCGAAGAGAAGCGAACAGCCGGGCGCGATGGTGATGAACGGGTTGGCGGCGCCGGCAATCGTGATGGTGGATGTGATGTGCCAGGGGACGCCGGGGTTTGGCCAGGTGTCGGTGGCGACGATGGTGCCACCGGGCAGCTCGATGGCGTTGTGGGCGTTGGCGGTGAGGACGTTGCCGGGGCCGATGGCCGAGACGCGGCCGGGAGGCAGGCTTACCGGGTAACCCGCGCAGTCGCTGATGGTCGTGTACGCGATGGAGCGGAGTCCATCACCGGTGGCCGCGACGCCTCGGCCCGAACTTGAGCCCAGGCGGCAGGAGTCAATCACCACCGCGCCCGCGTCGCACCGGACGAGCGCGCCGGCGTCGGCTCCCGCGTATTGGATGGTGCAGTGCCGGAGGACGTTACTGTCCGGAATCGCGTTTGACCGAAACTGAATGCCGCTCCACGCGCCCGGACCGGGCGTCGGGCTCAGCGCGCTGAAAGCTATGACCGAATCGGCCCGGCCCCGGGCGACTATGCCGGCCGGCGAGCGCGTGCCGACGGCGATGGTCGCGCCGTCGGCGACCAGCACGGCTGCGCCGGGCTGTAGCGTTAGAATCGCCTCGATGTAAAGGTCCGAGTCAACGACGTGCGGGCTCGCCGCAGCCGTCCAGGTCTCGGACGCCCCGATAGTCCCGGAGTGATGCGTGCCCGCAGTGCTGCTGACGTGGACGGTGATGGCCGGCGAGGAGTTGCGGTTGCCGGCATCATCGACAGCGGAGCAGGTCAGCGTGTAAGCCGTGCCGGGCCGCATCGCGCCGAGCCACGCGTATTCGAATACGTGCCCGGACGGGGACGAGTCGATGCCGATGCGGACCCCGTCCACGAAAAACTCGACGCGGGCGACCCGCTTGTTGTCGGTGGCGTTGGCGCGGATGGTGGTGGGGCCGGCGATGGTATCGCCGTCAGCCGGCGCGATGATGCTTACCTCGGGCGGGGTGATGTCCTCGCCGGGGCAGCCGACGAGGAGAAGAGAGAAGAGTGAAGAGAGAAGAACGAAGAACGAGGAGCGGAACACGACGCACGATGAACGGCGCCTGACTTTGTCCTTTGTCCTTCGTACTTTGTACTTTCCTTCGACTACCATATCTTGCCGACGTCACGGAAGCGCCAGTCGCCGCCGACCCGCTCGAGGTAGACCTCCATTCCCCGCCGGCGCGGCGTCTTACCCTCCTGGTCGCGCGCCGTCGGTATCACGTCCACTGTAACCAGCGCCATTTCGTCCATCAGCCGGACCAGTGCCAGCCTGAGCAGGAACTGAGTCCCGGGCGCGTGGCCGCCGGCAGCTATCTGCGACATGCTGGTCCAGTACGTGGGGATGCTGCCGACCTGGTAGTCACCTTCTCCCGGCCGGTTGTAGCGGAGTATGACAACGGTGTCCGGCGGTGCGAATCCGGAGCGGAAACGCGCGAGCCCCGGCTTGGAGACTACATAACGCAGCCCGACCTCAGCCGCACGCGCCAGCTCGACCGAATCGATCTGGCCGTAGGCGAAGGTCGTGTCGAGTATATGGGAGAGCCAGACGAGTCGCCAGCCGTGCGCCGTGTTCAGCCAACTCTGATACACGTAGTGGTAGTCGTGCTCGCCTTCAAACACGAGCCAGCTCGAGACGTAGCCGGCCGGGCCCTTGATTTCCACAACCTTATGGCTGGCGCGGATGATACGGCGACCGCGAGACCAGTTGGACAGGGCCGAATCGAAGCGCGCAAACGAGTGCTCGGCGCTGAACGCGGGCGTGAACACCCGGTAGATGTCGCGTGAGTTGTTGCCGACCAGGTCTTCAGTCAGGCGTTCGGTCTGGAGCGCCAGTTCGTAGTTGGACTTGAGCCTGGCGGCCGGCGAAACGCCGGAGGCCGCCCCTGCCAACGCCGCGAACAGGAGCAGCAGGCGGCCTCTCTGGACAACCAGCATGATTCAGGCCGGAAACCGGCCCAGCGGGGTCTACCGGATTTGAACCGGCGATCTCTGCCGTGACAGGGCAGCGTGTTAAACCAGGCTACACTAAGACCCCGGCGACCAGCGCCCAGAACCGGCGCATGTGCTAATCATATTCGAGTGGACGCGTAAGTCAAACTCCGCCCTGCGCAACGCGGGAACGCGCTCAGGCGTCGGCCGGCTTGTCCGGAGCCTGCCCGAGTTCGGCGATTGCCGCCAGTACCCCGGCTTCCACTTCGGCCGCGATACTCTCGAGTTCGGCTGTCCCGGGGAAGAACCTGGCCAGTACCGACGGCCGAACCAGCCTGACCACGACTTCGGTGCCGTCCTGCCAGAGCGCGATACTGCACGGCAGGAGCGGGGCGATGCGGTTCCGGGTGGTCTCGAGCACCCGCTTCGCATAGCCGGGGTTGCAGATGTCCATGATGACCAGTGGAGTGTCGAAGCTCACACCCTTAGCTTCAAGCATTGCACGGACGTCGTGTACGTGCAGCGTCCCGAATTTGCGTGCCTTCAGCCTGGCGTCGAGCGCGGACTGCACCTCAGCCAGCTTTCCCGGAACGCGGGTCTCGAAGAAATCCGTCATCTTCTCTCCTTTGAACGGTAGTGTCAGGTTTCGTCCAGCATGCCGGTCGTCACCTTGCCGCGCTGGAACCGCGGGTGGTGCAGCAGGCGGCGAAGGAATGCGGTTGTGGTCTTGATGCCCTCGATGCGAGTTTCGGCCAGGGCGCGGTCCATACGCGCGATGCACGCCTCGCGGTCCGGCGCCCACGCGATAATCTTGGCGATGAGCGGATCGTAGAACGGTGGAATCTCGGAGCGGGGGACGAGCGCGGAATCGACCCGGATTCCCGGTCCGCCGGGAAGGATAACGTCGGTGAGAAAGCCCGGGCAGGGCTGGAAGTCCGCGTCCGGGTCCTCGGCACAGATGCGGCATTCAATCGCATGGCCTTTGGGCGCGCGGCTCATGCCGGCGGAGAGCTTCTCGCCCGCGGCAATCAGTATCTGTTCCTGCACGATGTCGGTGCCCATGACCATTTCCGTGACCGCGTGCTCGACCTGCACCCGGGCGTTCATCTCCATGAAGTAGAACGCACCGGTGTTGTCGCCGATGAACTCGACCGTCCCGGCCCCGATGTAGCCGGCGGCCCTGGCTGCGGCTACCGCCCACGTCCCGAGCTGCTCGCGCTGCTCCGCCGTGAAACCGGGCGCGGGCGACTCCTCAATCAGTTTCTGGTGGCGGCGCTGGCACGAACAGTCGCGTTCGTTCAAGTGGATGACCGTGCCATGCCGGTCCCCCATCACCTGGACTTCCACGTGCCGGGCGCCGGCCAGGTACTTCTCGATGTAAACCCGCTGGTCGTCGAACGAACGTTTCGCCTCGGCCATGCACATCTGGATACCGGTCTCAAGGTCGGCCTCGCGCTTGATGACGCGCATCCCCTTGCCGCCGCCGCCGGCCGCGGCCTTGACCAACACCGGGTACCCGATATCCGCGCAGAACTTCGCGGTCTCGCGGCTGAACGCGAGCGGGCCGTCCGAGCCGGGCACCACCGGTACGCCCGCTGCCTTCATCCGGCGCCGGGCCTCCACCTTGTCCCCGAGCAGCCGCATCGTCTCGGGCGTCGGGCCGACGAAGGTTACGTTGCAGGTGGCGACCGCTTCGGCGAAATCCGGGTTTTCGGACATGAACCCGTAGCCGGGATGGAGCGCGTCGCAACCGGTCACGGTCGCGGCCGAAAGCACACGGGACACAATGAGGTAACTCTGTGTTGCCGGGCCCGGACCGACGCAGACCGCGTCATCGGCGAGCATCACCGGCAGCGAGTTCCGGTCGGCCTCGGAATAGACCACGACGACCGGGAGTGACAGCTCGCGACAGGCGCGGATGACCCGGACCGCGATCTCGCCCCGGTTCGCGACCAGCAGTCGCTTGAATGGCGGCCGCTTCACGCTCGGTGCTTCGTGTGCGATGCTCTGCTCCTTTCGGTCGCTAAGAGCGTAAGCGGTAACGCTCGCCGCGTCAAGCGCGGATGGCTTGACTTCGGCCCGCTGCGGCCGATAGTAGAAGGAACCAAGGAGTACCGGATGAGCATCATTCTGTCAGTTCTGCTTGCCTTCACGCAATTGAACGTGAGTAGTCCCGCTTCGGGTGTCGTCGCAGCAGTAGTCCCCGCCAGCGGCTTGGGCTTGAGCGTCCCTGCTGACCCAAACCCGCCCGGCCCGGCCGCGGACAGCGGGTTCACCTGGAATCTGCAGGCGACGTTGCCGAGCACGGTCCTGATTGACCTGTCGTTTGCCGACGACAGCGTCGGCTATGCGTGCGCGGAATTGGGCATCGTATACAAGACGACCAACGCGGGCGCGACGTGGAGCCCCATCATGAATCTCGGGTTTCCCTACTACTGGTACGGCGTGTCGGCGGTGAACCGACAGACGGCGATTGTCACCGGGTTCAACAACACTGCCGGAACCGGCATCTACCGCTGGACCACCGACGGCGGCTCAAGCTGGGACTCAATCGTGACGCTCGATACCACGAACTGGCTCAGCCGCGCCCACTTTGCCGATTCGCTGCACGGCATCATCTCCGCCGGCTGGAACGGCGGAATCTGGCGCACGGAGAACGGCGGGCGGAATCCGTCCGACTGGAGCTATGTCCAGGTTGACCAGACGCGCGGGTGGTTTGAGGAAAACTTCTGCTATCGCGCGGACGGGCACTGCTGGCTGACCGGCATCAGCTTCTGCGCATCAGCCGACCACGGTCTGTTCTGGAACGTGCAGCATTCGGCCGACCCTGTCTTCGACGGCGGGGTCTGGTTCTCGGACACGCTGCACGGCTGGACCGGCGGCGGGCAGATTTCCGCGCCGGTCTCAGGCTGGGTCCATCGGACAACCGATGGCGGTGCGACATGGTCCGGCCGGCTCATCGAGACGCCGGCACCCGTGCGTGCCGTGTTGTTCCTGAACGACACGCTCGGGTTCGCGGTCGGCGGAAACGTGTATTCGAGCGCCGGGTTCATCTACTCGACAACGAACGGCGGCGACTCATGGCGGCTGGACGTCAACACCGGCGCGGAAATGAAAGGCATCGACTACCAACTCGTCGGCGACTCGATTGACCTCTGGTGCTCGGGGTTCAACAACAGCGGCAACTTCACCGGGTACATCTACAAGACGCGAATCGCGGCCCTCGGGACGGGGATTCGGGAATCGGGGGTCGGGAGTGGTTGGGCGAACACGCGCTCTCTGTCGACGGTCATCCGCTGCCTGCCTCCCGGTGCGGTCACCTTCGACGCAATGGGCCGGCGGGTGCTGGACCAGAAGCCGGGCATCTACTTCGTCCGGGCGGTCAGCGGTAAGCTGTCGGCTGTTAGCTGTCGGAAGGTCGTGGTGACGAGGTAGAAGAAAGGGAGTAAGGGAAGAGCAGGAATCGAATGGCGACGGAATCTGTCAGCCGCTAGCCGTCGGCTGTCATCATCGTCTCGACCATTCCTGCTATTCTGTCGCGCCCGGTACTCATCGTTCCGCGTTCATCGCTCACCACTCTCCGCGTGAACTCGACCATCTTATCATGCCGCGCCTTGACATCGCTCAGAAATATGGGAAGTGTCCCTCATGTCCTTCTCACCCGCAGCTTCACCCGTAGCTCGACCTGTAGCTTGACCTGTAGCTTGACCTGTAGCTTGACCCGTAGCTTGACCTATAGCTTCACCCGTAGTCTGACCTGTAGCTTCACCCGTAGTTTGACCCGTGGTTCGACCTGTAGCTTCACCCGTAGCTTGACCCGTAGCTCTACTCGTGGTTATACCGGTAGTTCTACGTGTTGCTCGACCTGCCCTATCCGCAGCAGACGCCCGGGGCGACACTCCGTGTCGTCTGCGCAATCTGCTGCCAGTCCTCTCCGCGTCCGCGCTTTGCCATTTCCCCCTTCCCCTTCGACCTTGGCGTTCTTGGCGTCCTTGGTAGTTCACGTCCGGTCGCTTTCCTCGATGGCGTCAAGCCGTTCTGGACTTTGGCGCCGGCGCGCATAGAATGTAGTCCAATATGCCACGCGAATTCCCGCTCGATAAGGTCCGCAACATCGGTATCATGGCCCACATTGACGCGGGCAAGACCACGGTTTCGGAGCGGATCCTGTTCTACACCCACAAGTCGCACAAGCTGGGCGAGGTGCACGACGGCGAGGCGCAGCTCGACTGGATGGAGCAGGAGCGTGAGCGCGGGATCACCATCACCAGCGCGGCCACGACCACGGTTTGGGACGGCTACATGATAAACCTCATCGACACGCCCGGGCACGTTGACTTCACGGTCGAGGTGGAGCGGAGCCTGCGCGTGCTGGATGGGGTTATCGGTCTTTTCTGCGCGGTCGGCGGGGTCGAGCCGCAGTCCGAGACGGTCTGGCGTCAGGCCGAGAAGTACTCGGTCCCGCGCGTGGCGTTCGTGAACAAGATGGACCGGCCCGGCGCCGATTTCTACAGCGTGGTCGAGCAGATTCAGGAGGAACTCGGGGCGAACGCGGTGCCGGTGACGATACCCATCGGGGCCGAGGAGAACTTCGCCGGCATCATCGACCTCGTCAACGACGTGGCGGTCTACTACAGTGAAACCGACCAGGGGACGACGTGGCGCGAGGAGCCGATTCCGGCCGCGATGCAGGCCGAAGCCCGCAAGTGGAAGCAACACCTGCTTGAGAAGGTGAGTGAGGTGAACGACCAGTTGCTGGAGAAGTTCATGAACGACCAGCCCATCGGCGACCACGAGCTTTCTGCCGCCATCCGCGAGGCGACGCTGAAGCACCTCGTCTGCCCGGTCGTGTGCGGCAGCGCGTTCAAGAATAAGGGCATTCAGCGGTTGCTCGACGCGGTGGTCTCCTACCTGCCGAGCCCGGTCGACCTGCTGCCGACGCTCGGTACTCACCCCGGCGGCGAGCAAGTCGAGCGGGTACCCTGGGATGACGGCCGGCTTGCCGCCCTCGCATTCAAGATCGTCGCCGACAAGCACGTCGGCAAGCTGGTCTACTGCCGGGTCTATTCCGGCACGCTCAGGGCAGGCAGCCCGGTCTACAACTCGACCCAGGAGAAGGACCAGCGCATCGGCCGGCTGCTCAGGATGCACGCCAACCGGCAGGAGCAGATCGAGGCGCTCTACTCCGGGGAAATCGGCGCGGTGGTCGGACTGTCCGACACCGTAACCGGCGACACGATCTGCGTCCGTGAGGCACCCATCGTGCTCGAGGCGATCGAGTTTCCGTCCCCGGTGCTGAGCATTGCGGTGAACATTGCCGACCGGAAGGACCGGGAGAAGCTGGCCCACGGTCTCAACCGCCTGGCCGAGGAAGACCCGACCTTCATCGTGACCGCCGACCCGGAGACGGAAGAAACCATCCTCTCGGGCATGGGCGAGCTTCACCTCGAGATTCTCGTAGACCGGCTGCGCCGGGAGTTCGGAGTCCAGGTCCTGACCGGCCCGCCGCAGGTGGCTTACCGCGAAACGATTACCGGCCGGACCGAGGTGAACGAGAAGTACGTGAAGCAGACCGGCGGGCGGGGCCAGTACGCGCACATCGTCATGCGGGTCGAGCCGCTTAAGGCGGGCGAGGGATTTGAGTTCGTCAACAAGGTTGTGAGCGGCCGCGTGCCCAAGGAGTACATCCCCGCGGTTGAACGGGGCGTCGTGGACGTAATGAAGAAGGGAGCCTACGCCGGGTTCCCGGTGGTTGACCTGCGGGTGACGTTGCTCGACGGGTCGTACCACGACGTGGATTCGTCCGATATCGCGTTCCGGACCTGCGCGGCCCACGCGTTCCGCCGGGCTTTCCTGGACTGCAACCCGCAACTGCTCGAGCCGGTGATGAGCGTGAACGTCGTAACGCCGGAGGAGTCAGCCGGCGCGATTATGGGCTCGCTCTGTAACCGGCGCGGACTGATTTCGGGCATGGACCAGCAGGGCAATGCCAAGGTCATCAAGGCAACGGTGCCGCTGGCGACGATGTTCGGGTACGCGACCGAAGTCCGCAACCAGAGCCAGGGCCGGGCGAGCTTCACCATGCATTTCGAACACTATGAGGCGGTCCCGTTCGCAATCGTCGAGGAGATAATCGCGGCGAAGAAAGCGCGGGAGGAGTGACGATTCCAGGATTCGATGGCCGAGCATCCGGCTCGAATCCTCGACTCCTTGACCCCTGGACTCCTTTCCTCCGCCGTCCTTGACCTCCGGCCCTGACCGACTGACAATATTCCCGTGACCAAGACGACCCGTGAGAGTCTCTTCACCGTCGGCTACATCGCAATCGGGCTGATTGCGGTCATGGTCGTTGGCTACGTGACATTCCAGCACCGGTTCCTCCGCCTGCCGCACGGCGGCCTTCTGCCGATACCGATGCGTGATCTTCTCATTGTCGGGCTCGCCGGCTCGCTCATCTATGCCTCGGTACAGATGCGCGGGGCCGGACTGACGCTGCTGATGATCGTACTGCTGTTTCTGGCCGAGTTGGCGATAAGGCCTCCCATCCGCGCGAACGCTTTCGCGGCCGCAGCCCTCTTTGCGCTGCCGGTCGGGTTCGCCCTGCTGGCTGGGGCCCACGCGCAGAAGGCCCTCGCCCGACTCAAGATCGGCCGGTTCCTGGTTATGGGGTTGATTGTCGGTGCCGGTTACGGGTTGATGATGCTGTTATTCCTCATCAAATCGCACGTCGAAATCCGCCTCGGCACCGTCCTGAACCAGGCATTCCTGGGCGCGAAGCTGGGCGCGGCGATGGGGCTCGGGTTCGAGCTGATTGACCTCATCGGGCCGCGTCCCCGGCGCGTGCTTCTCTAATGACCGAACGCCGATGTGATTCCTTCCCGATTTCCTCCCCCGGTCCCTGACCCCCCAATCCCTGACCTCGCTGCCGTCCTCGACTGGCATAAGCAGCGTTATCCGTTGCTGCAGGCCCGGGACATCTACAAGCTCATTCACCAGAGCGTGTTCGGACCGGGACATGCGGTCGCGAGCGCGGAACGGGCTCGCGTTGCGCTGACCGCAGAGCTCCGGGCGCTCGCGACCCAATGCAAAATGCAGACTGCAAAATGCAGAGTGCAGCGGGACGGAAACGAGGAACTGATTGAGCCGATTGACGCGGGCGGAAAACTCGTGCGGGTCAACCTGAGGCCACTGTCAAGGAAAGTGAGAAGAGAAAAGAGTGAAGTGAGAAATCGGAGCCGGAACGAGGGGGACGGGACGGAAGTAGAGTGGCTGGCGGACGCGCTTCTGGAGAGTGCGCGGCGGGTGAAGGGTAACCCGGACCAGATGCGGCGAAGGCTGACGGCCGCGGTCCGGTGGTGCCGGACGAACCTCCCGCTGCAGGCGGTCGAACTCGCCAGGATTGCGGTCGAGGCCGGGGCTGCGGGTTTCCCGGCGCTGCACCATTCACCCACGTACAAGCAGGCGTATCGGCCGGCCTACCGAGTGGTCATTCTCCCAAGGGCGCGGGCACCGGAATAGTGAATTCTGAATAGTGAATAGTGAAAGGCGGATTCGGGTTTCACAATTGGCAATTCTCTATTCACTATTCTCCTTGGGCCGGACCCCGCGCTTCGGGCAGAGCCGGCTGACCGGGCAGACCGGGCAAAGCGGCCGCAGCGGACGGCAGATAGTCTGCCCCAGCGCCACCAGCAGCCGGTTCCAGTCATTCCAGCGACGACGGGGCAGGATTTCCGCGAGCGCACGTTCGGTGTCAATCGGCCGCGAAGTACGGACGAGGTCCAGCCGGTTCGATATGCGCTGGACATGCGTGTCTACGGCGATTGCCGGGAGACCGAAGCCCTGGCTGAGCACGATATTCGCCACTTTGCGTCCGACCCCGGGCAATTCCAGCAGTTCCGCCATGGTCCGGGGCACACCACCGTTCCGGCCTTCAACCAGCATTCGTGCGAGCTCGGGCAGCAGTTTCGCCTTGGTGCGATAGAACCCGACCGGGTAGATGAGTTGTTGAATCCGGGCCGGGCTCAGGCGGGCAAGAGCGCGCGCGTCGGGCGCAAGCCGCAGCAGGCGGGCCGCCGCCGCGGCGGTGACCGGGTCCTGCGTGCGGGTGGAAAGGACCGCGGTAACGAGAATCCGGAACGGGTCGCGTTGCGGCATCAGTTTCACCGGGGCGTCCATTGCCGCGTACTCACGCCGGAGGACGTTGCTGACAAGAAGCGCCCGGCGCCTGCGGTCGGCGGCGAGCGAAGTACGGTGAGCGGGTTTGTTCAGGAGCCGATCAGTTTCAGCCCGCCAAGGAAGGCCATCGTGAGAATCACCGCGATGGCGGCGATTGAGAGGACGGCGTGCCAGCGCATCAACGGCGGGGTCTCGCCCGGCTTGCTGCGGGCGAAAGTGATCAGCGCCGCGCCCAACGCGGCGACCAGCACGAAGATTGCCAGCGGCAGGTGGCCGGTGATTTTCACTTCCTTGTGGATCCCGCGCATCGCGACGTTGACAAAAAGGCCGATGCCGAAGTTGGCGACGCAGAGCAGGACGAAGGTGATGGAGCGGCTGCGCTGGCGGCGCAGGGGGAAATCCCAGTCGCTGACCCTGGACAGGCTGGTCTGCGCCATCACCAGCCCGAGCCCGAGGGTAACGATGGCGAGCAGGGGATGGATGAAACCGTACCAGGGCATGATCAGGAAATGGCGAATGGCGAATGGCGAATGGCGAATGGCGGAAACCCGAACTGCCGCATATCAGTCGATGAGAAACCCGACCCGGCACCGGCTGAGAAGGTCGAGGTTGGCCTTGGAGCCGTGGATTTTCGCCGCGTCGGCCTGGCTGATTACCAGGTCGCAGGAATTCGTGCCGGCGACACTCAGCGCCCGAACGATAAGCGGGTTTGAACCGACGCGGTCGGAGGTCAAGGCCTGGGTCCGGTTATGGAAATAGCCAACCAGGCCCGTCTGGGCCAACTGCTCCGGCTTCGTGAAGTCCGCGCCGATAACCTCATCGCCCGACTCGGTGATGACCCTTGGGAATAAGGCGGGTCGGTACTCAAGCCCCTTGGCGTCAATCAGGATGCCTGAGTATTCCGGGACCGTGCCGGTTTCATAGGGCACGAGCGTCACGCCCGGTGGCGGCTCCTTGCCTTCGGGCCAGGGCTGGCCGCAGCACGGGCAGGCGGTTCGGCCCAGCAGGCGCGGGGCGCTCGTCACCGGCAGCATCATCCCGAGCACCGCGCCGGTCAGCGGGAACTCGTAGCCGGTTGAGACCGTTCCATCCGACAGGTACTTGGTGCCGAGGCGCTGGTTCGCGAGGTTCATTCGTTCCAGCCGGCGCTGGACCAGGGAGTGAGATGAGAGATAAGAGCCGACCGTCCAGTCCCGGTCGTAGCTGGCAGCCTTGAGGGCCTGCAGCGCGCGGGCGTTCAACGCGGCTATGTCCTGTGCGTTGACCGCGCCGGTTTCGACCGTGACCACGACAATGGACTGACTGGCGTAGTCGAGCGAATCGGCGCCGGCGAGGGCGACGAGGACCGCGAGCAACGGAACGACAAGACGCACTTGGGCTCCTTTTGCGGATTTACGCATTACTTACAGGCCGTCCCGCCGGTTCTCCGTCGCGGCACGGGACAGCAGAAGCGGCCAACGGGAATCGGACCCGTGTAACCGGCTTGGGAAGCCGGAGCTCTACCCCTGAGCTATGGCCGCAGGAAGCGAGACAATACTAAGCCCGGTTGACCGTCTGTCAAGCGGATGCCGGTACCCCCGAATCCGACATTGAACCACCAAGACACCAAGAGCACGAAGTCCCGAAAGCCATCGGGCTCAAGCTGGTCCCCCGCAAGTCGAAGTAGGAAGCCACAGGCTTCAAGCCGCAAGCTCCAAGCCGGCCGAGGAAAACCGCCAAGAGGCGAAGGGGAAAGGGGAAATGGCAAGTGACAGGAACGGAAGGATGAACCGCCAAGAGCGCCAAGGCCGCCAAGGTCGGACCGGATTTGACCACCAAGACACCAAGAACACCAAGCAGACAGAGGCCGTTTCCTGCCGCACCCTCTTTGTGTCTTAGTGACTTAGTGGTAAGATCCTATCTCGGTTTCTGGGGCCGGACGAGGGCTTGACCGGGCATTGGTCTGGGCTAAACTTACTATCGAGGCGATTCGACGGCCGTGAAATGTAGAATCAGCAAAGAAGGAACCATGAAGGCTAGAACTCTTTTCGCCGGCCTCTTGATGTTCGCGGCGCTGCTGCCCGGGATCGCGCGGGCGTTGGTGAATGTCGGCGACCCGGCGCCGGACTTCGACATCCCCGACACCGCGTGGGTGAATCACCACCTGACCGAGTGGCGCGGCAAGGTGGTAATGCTCCAGTTCTGGGTGCAGACCTGACCATACTGCCGCGCGGAGTTGCCGCGCATGTCCATCTTCCATAACGACTACGGGCCCCACGGGTTCGAGGCAATCGCCATCAACCTGAACGAAGACATGGAGACCGTCGTCAAGGTGTGGGCCCGCCAGAATACCAATATGTACCTCCGCGACCCGGGCACGGTCTGGCCCGTGTACGCCCACAACCACGCGACTCCTACGAACTACGTGATTGACACCGCGGGCATCGTCCGGTACTGGGCCGAAGGGTACAATGAAACGGCGGTCAGGAACGTCATCGAAGCGTACCTGCCGGACCCGATTGAGCACGACGTGGGTGTGAGCAGGCTGATTGCGCCGACCGGTTCCAGGGACTCGGGCACGGTAGTCACGCCGGCCTGCTCGCTGCACAACTACCGGAGCTACGCCGAGACTTACTCGGTGCGGATGAGAATCGGCACCATGTATGATACGGCAGTCACGGTAACGAACCACCAGCCGGGCCAGACGGTGTACGTCGAATTCCCGCAGTGGACTGCGCTGGAGCGGGGCAATGTGGCGGTCAGGTGCTCGACCGAGCTGGCCGACGACGACATCGCCAGCAACGACAAGATCGCGACCACGACTACGGTCAACGTCTTCGACGTGGCGGTCACGGCCATATTGGCGCCGCCTGACACCGTGGATTCCGGGGCCGCGATTACGCCGATGGCGGAGATAAAGAACTTCGGCACGATGACGGACCTCGTGACCGTCCACTTCCGCATCGGCAGCTACTACGACACGGTCCGGATTTCCATGAGCATCGGCGGAACCGACACCGCGGCGCTCGGCTCGTGGACAGCCATGCTGCCGGGCACGTACCCGATGAGCTGCAGCGCCGCCTCCTGGCGCGGCGATATGGTGCCGGGCAACGACGAGTTGTCCAAGTCGGTAGTCGTGCTGCCCTCGGGTATCGAGGAACCGCAGACCTGGGCAACCAGGTTCGCCCTTCTCGGCAGCAGCCGGAACCCGTCCGTGGCGCAGACCACAATCCGTTACTCGCTCGCCAAAGAGTCGCCGGTTGACCTGCGTATCTACTCCACGACCGGCAAGCTCGTGCGGACGCTCTACTCCGGCGTCGAACCGGCCGGATTGCACCAGGTTGTCTGGGACCGGCGGGACGACCTCGGTCGGCCGGTCGGACGCGGCACCTACTTCTGCCGCATGACCGCGGGCAGCTTCCGGACAGTGAACAAGCTGACGGCTATCGAGTAGAACCAGCCTCTTCCGTCTCTCACACGAGGCCCGGGCATTGCCCGGGTCTCGTTTCGTCGAGACCCGCCGGGAGGGTAGACCCTTGCTGGCTGTCCGAATGCGCTCGGAACTCGCAACAGCTTTCCGCAGAGCTCGCCGGAAAGCTCCCGAGAAAGCTCACTCAAGAGCTTCTTGAAAAGCTCACTTCAAAGCTCATTTCAAAGCACCTTTCAAAGCATCGTTCAAAGCTCATTCAAAAGCTCATCGCAAAGCTCGGTTCAAAGCTCAAGAAACAGCTCGGTTCAAAGCTCAGTTCAAAGCTCGCGGAAAAGCTTAAGCAAAAGCTCGGTTCAAAGCACATTTCAAAGTTCGTTTAAGAGCTTGTTCGAAAGCAGCCCCCAGGGCGGTCTCCCCTTCGCCACCCCCACGGGAGAATTGTGGTTCCGGCTGTGCCTGACTACTACATATAGGTTATCGGGAACCTACCAGCGCGTCATGAATTGCTTGTTGCGTCCCCGGCATTGTTCCGGTCGTGATGCAAGGGACGGCGGGATGCATGATCTTGCAGATTGCGGGGGGAATAGCGGACACTGTGACGGGTCAGGTAACGGGTGCGATTGCGGGTCGGGTGAATCGGCAGGCAACGCGGACCGCGACCTGCCTCGCTCCTGACCGGATACCCTGCGGGACTATGGACGAAGGACTCCAGGCCGTGACTTCCCAAACGACCCTGAGGACGATGGACCAGGGCCTCCCCGAGACGAACCTCCGGACTATACCTCTACCTATACCTTAAGCTGCTCAGGGGGTAATCCCCCGGGTGGGGGTGTCATTTCCCAGCCTCAAGCCTAAAGCCACAAGCTGCAAGCTGTTAGGCCGAAAGACCGCGTAGGACTAATGATACGAATTCGTATCATCCGCGCCGAAACCACGGCCGCGCCCTGTCTGCTGCCTTCTGTCTACTGCCTTCTAGCCAGCAGCTTGCGCTTAAGCTTGTGCTTGTGCTGGCGGCCCCGCGCCTCAAGCACATAGCCCCAAAATCCGCTCCGACCTCTTGTAGCCGTATTTGTATACAAACCTGCCCAATCTCCAATCGAGAATCTGCGATCTAGAACGGCCAATATGGCCACTCCCGCACCCTTCTACAGATTCGTCTCACTGCTCCTCAACAGCCCCGGTGCTTGGACACGCCTACGCCTGCAAGATCGACCACCGCGTGCGTCAGGTATCGCTCACTGCGTCACGGGACTTGAGTTGTCGGTCACTTGCGCGCCGCGCGCGTCGGCGTCAACGTCCTTCCCGGTCGCCACCCGCTCGCGCAGAGCCGCATGTAGTCTCGCATGGCTTGACTAGATTGCGGCAGTGCCTATAGTTCTGTGGTTCAGATGAGCAGAAACGACTTCCACGGTAAAGGCAGGTAACGATGGCCAAGCGCAGCGGCAAGACCGGGAAGACCGGCAAGCGAGTCGAGACGTTCCGACATCCGAAGGCGAAGCTGATTCTCAGACCCGAGGTCGGGGTTCAGGCGCAGTTCAAGAAGAAGAAGCCGGCCAAGGACTACCGCTTCGACTCGTCGCTCGCGCCTGACCTGAACTGGGACGGCCAGAACCCGGCGCGCGAGTACGGCCAGTGGCTTCTGACGGTGATTGAGAAGGCCGCGGCCCTGCCGCCGCCACACCAATTCCATGACCCGCTGGAGTTCAAGGATGCTTCAGGCAGGATTCACGCCAGAGTCCTCGGGCTGCACGACGCGATAGACCAACTCAAACGGCTGGAGAAACCGTTCCTCAACTGGGCCGGTAAGGCCGAGCGACTATCGTTCAAGGTGCCGACGCTGCCGCTGTTCGTCCACGAGCGTCTCTCGACCAAGGCGATTCTGGAGACGCTCAAAGGCCACAAACGCGACAGACAGATGGACATCGACCTGTTCGGCGACCCGCAGCATTCGATACACGACCAGGTCCTCCGTGCTTATGAATACCCGAACGGCTGGGTCAACCGGATGATTCTCGGTGACTCGCTCGTCGTGATGAACTCGCTACTCGAATACGAAGGAATGGGCGGGCAGGTGCAGATGATATACATGGACCCGCCCTACGGTATAAACTACGGCTCCAACTTCCAGCCCTTTATCCGCAAGCGCGATGTCACCCATAACGACGATGATGACATGACCCGCGAGCCGGAGATGGTCAAGGCGTACCGCGACACGTGGGAACTCGGCATTCACTCCTACCTGACCTACCTGCGCGACCGGCTCCTTCTCTCCCGCGACCTGCTCCATCCGTCCGGCAGCATCTTCGCCCAAATCAGCGACGAGAACATCCACCACGTCCGCGAGATCATGGACGAGGTCTTCGGCAAGGACAACTTCACGGCGCTGATTCCGTTCCGGAAGAAAACGATGCCCCTTGGCGCGAAGCACATCGAGCAGATGGATGACTTCCTCCTGTGGTATGCTCGTGACGCATCGCGGCTTCGGCCCGCCCCCCTGTACACAGACATGGACGTCGAAGGGGACTTCCACTGGAAGTGGTTTGAACTGCCTGACGGCAGCAGGCATGATATGACCGCTGAGCAGCGACGTAGTCACGGACTGCTCCCACCCGGGGCCCGTGTGTTCCGCCTCGTATCCATGTGGCCCCCGACTTTCAGCGGGAACTGCGTGTTCGATGTGGAGTTCCGAGGTCGCGGATGGCCACCGCCGCGCGGGCAGTGTTATCCATCTGGGCCAGACTGCATGCAGCAGTTGGCCCAAGCCAACCGACTGGAACCGGAGGGCGACTTCCTCAGGTACGTGCTATACTACGATGACTGTAAGTTCACGAAACTCACGGCACCTTGGAACGACACAACCGGGGCGAGGAACCAGAGCTATGTTGTCGAGACAAGCGAGGAGGTCATCAAGAGGTGCGTCCTGATGACGACACGGCCGGGCGACTTGGTGTTGGATCCGACCTGTGGCGGCGGCACGACAGCGTACGTGGCGGAAGCGTGGGGGCGCAGGTGGATTGCGATTGACGTGAGCCGAGTTCCGCTCGCGCTCGCGAGACAGCGGTTGCTTACGGATACGTACAAGTGCTACGAATTGCTGGAACCGGCGACGGGGCCGGCCGGCGGGTTCAGGTATATCCAGAAGCAGAACAAATCGGGAGAGGAAGTCGGTGGCATTGTACCCCGCGTAACACTGAGCACGGTAGCCAACGCTGAGCCACTAAAGGAACTCGTGCTGGTTGACAGGCCGGAGAAGGAGAGCGGAGTCACGCGGGTAACGGGGCCGTTTGTGGTCGAGGCTACGATTCCGACGCCGGTGGATTTCGACGCGGACGGCAAGGAGGATTCAGGGCTTCCCGAGGTCGCGGAGGAGTACGGAGCTTTTGTAGACCGGATGCTTGGGATTCTGCGTCAGTCCCCGGTGCTGCACATCGGCGGCGGGAAGAGCGTGACCTTGCACGGTGTCAGGCGTCCGGCGCGGTCGCTATCGTTGTCCGCTGAAGCGAGCGTAGACGCCACGGCCGAGGGCCAGCAGCCGACTCTGTCCGAGGCTGCAGACGAGGCAGACGAGAAGGCGGGCAGACGGCTGCCGCTATCGCGCAAGCCCGTGGCTATCGTTTTCGGGTCGGAGAATGGGTCGGTGAGTGAGAAGCTGGTGTTCGAGGCGGCCAGGGAAGCGTACGCCAAGAGCTACACGCACCTGTACGTCATGGGATTCAGCATCAGCCCCGACGCCCGTGAGATGGTAGAGCGGAGCCATGAGATAGCCGGCGTGCCTGCAACCTGGGTACAGGTCACGATGGACGTTACGATGGGCGACCTGCTGAAGAACATGCGGTCGAGCCAGATATTCAGCGTCTGCGGACTGCCGGACGTGAAGCTCAGGAAGCTGAAGGACGGTCAGTATCAGGTGGAACTGCTCGGCTTGGACGTATTCGACCCGGCTACGCGGAAGCCCATACACATGGAGGGCGAAGACGTGCCGGCGTGGTTCCTTGATACCGACTACAATGGAATGTGCTTCCACGTGTGCCAGGCGTTCTTCCCGCGCACGAGCGCGTGGGAATCGCTGAAGCGCGAGCTCAAGGGCGAGTATGATGACTCGGTCTGGGAGCATCTGGCCGGAGCCACGAGCGCACCGTTTGAGGCTGGCGAGCACAAGACCATCGCAGTGAAGGTGATTGACGACCGGGGCAACGAGCTGCCCAAGATTGTGAAGCTAGAGGAGGCGGAATGAGCGCCATGAGATTCGAGCGGATTGAGTTGAAGAACTGGAAAAACTTCCAGTCTGTAGACGTGAAGTTGGCGAGCCGCGTGTTCTTGGTTGGGCCGAACGCAATCGGCAAGTCCAACTTCCTCGATGCGTTCAGGTTTCTGCGGGACTTAGTCATAGAAGGTGGAGGACTGGCCAAGGCGGTTAGTGTGCACGGCGGGATGCGTGGTGTCCGTTCGCTCCACGCCCACCGCAATTCGGATGTGATGGTGGCCGCGACCGCGTTGGAGGAATCGGGTAAGCGTTGGCGATATGAGCTTGCGTTCACACAGGAGAAGCTGTCCAGCGCGACCCGTAACGGTCTCGTTCCCGCCGTGAAGCGGGAGCTAGTTCAGGCCGACGACGAACGTATGTTCTTGCGGCCCGATGACGCTGACCGCGAGGACCCGGTGCGACGAAGTCAGACGTCAATCCAGCAGGTACAAGCGAACAAGAAGTTCCGCGCGCTCGCCGACTTCTTCGCCGGTGTTTCGTATCTGCATATCGTGCCGCAACTCCTTCGGGAGGGTCAGCCATCACCACCCGACAAACTGTCCGCGGACCAGTATGGCCGTGACCTACTGGAGTCAGTGAGAAGTGCGCCGCCAAGGAAACGAACACCACGACTGGGACTCATCGCCGATGCTCTCCAGTTGGTGGTGCCCGATTTCAGCGGTCTGAAGCTGAAAACAGACGTGCATGGCCAGCCTCATCTTGAGGTCAAGTTCACTCACTGGCGGCAGTACGGTGCCCGGCAGGATGAAAAGCAGTTCTCGGACGGAACCCTGCGCCTCATCGGCCTTCTGTGGGCATTGCAGGAGGAAGCCGGGCCACTGTTGTTGGAGGAACCAGAGCTGTCCCTGCATCCAGCAGTCGTGCGGCAGCTTGCACCGCTCATACACAGGGCGCAGGTAGCTGGCGGAGGGCGACAGGTTATCGTGTCAACCCATAGTCCGGACCTGCTCATGGACCAAGGCATCGCGCCCGAGGAGCTTCTGATGGTCCAACCAGGCAGCGAGGGGTCCATAGTAGTGGAGGGCGCGTCTGTAGACGACATTGTGAGACTAATGGAGTCGGGCATCCCGGCGAGCGAAGCGGTTCTTCCGCGGACCGACCCGCAACTGGCCATCCAGTTCGGTAGTCTGTTCGCATGACGAGCTTCAGGCTCCTGGTCACGGAGGGTCTTCTCGAACGGCCCGTCGCACTGAAGCTGCTGACTGAGCTACGCGTGCCCACACGCGAAGTTGTCTGGGTGCCGAAGCCGGGCAGTCATGCCTTCTGGCGAGACGCCAAGCGCTACAATCGTGCAGCACAGCACGCCGGGCCAATCTTAGGCCTAGCCGACTTGGAGACCAACCCGTGTCCGAGCGGTCTGATTGCAGAGCACCTGCCTGATGGCAGACATTCCGGTTTCGTCCTGAGAATCGCCGAGCGAATGCTGGAGAGCTGGCTGCTCGCTGATAGTGAAGCCCTCGCGGGCTTTCTGCGGGTGTCACCTCAGGCGGTCCCTCGTAATCCAGAGGCCGAGGTGCACGCGAAACGGACGCTCGTAGACCTTGCGCGGACATCGCCGAACCGGGCCATGCGGAGTGACCTCGTCCCTGAGGATGGCAGCAGGGGTACAGTTGGCCGAGGTTATACGCCGCGTATGACGGAATTCGTCGAGAGGCACTGGCGACCCTCCGAGGCCGCCCGACGTAGCCAGAGTCTTCGACGGGCAATCGCTGCCATCAAGAGGGCGACCCAGCAGTGAGCAGCAACTTCGAAGTCCCGAATCCAATCCTCAATTCGCCGTATGAGGAGCCAAAGGAGTATTGGGACATCAAGCCTGGTGACCCGCCGAAGGCACCCACGTCGGGCCGCAGGCCCGCGTTCTACTACTATCGCCCACCCACGACCCGCGACCGGGAGCAGTATGGCGGCGAGGCGGGCATCGCAATCGAGCTCAAGTTGGTGAATCTCATCCGCAAGAAGGTAGCTCAGTGGCGTCCGCTTGCCTTGAGGGGCGAGGGCGGAGTCTCTCGGACAACGCACGAGTTACTGAACTACTGGCGCAGGGAGGGTCGCAAGGAGCGGCTGTTCTTCGCACAACTGGAGGCAGCCGAGACAGTCATCTTCCTGACCGAGGCGCGTGCCGACTTCCTGCAGGGTATAGACATTCCACCGGACGAGCCAAGCGAAGACCGCAAGCAGCAGGGATTCGCAGGTTTCAGACGCTTGGCCTGCAAGATGGCTACTGGCTCAGGCAAGACGACGGTCATGGGTATGCTGGCAGCCTGGAGCATCCTGAACAAGGTCAATGACAGGGGCAACCGTGCGTACTCGGATGTCGTGCTCGTGGTCTGTCCGAACGTAACCATCCGGACGCGGCTCGCAGAACTGGACCCTATGGCCGGAGAAGGGAGTCTTTACCGCAAGCGAGATCTGGTACCTGAAGACGTGATGAACGACTTGCGGCAGGGCCAAGTGCTGGTCACGAACTGGCACGTGTTTGAACCGAAGACGGTGCAGGCCGGCGGCGAGTCGGCCAGGGTCCTCAAGGCCGGAGTGATGGAAGCGACGCGAGAGCTGATTCGTATCGGCGACAAGACGACCACTACACGGGGGAAGCGCTATCTGACGCTTGAAGATTTTGAGCGGCAGGTCGGGGCGGGAATGCTCGCGGTCCTCGAGGAGGAGCGGGACAAGGCGGGCAATCTGGTCAAAGCCTGGGTTGAGAGCGTGCGATACGTCCAGAGTGACCGGGCGCTGCTGAATGACGTGCTCGGACGTGACATCGCGGGCAAGCAGAACGTCATGGTGTTCAACGATGAGGCACACCATGCGTATCGGCTGAGGACTGCGGCAGACGACGAGGCTGCGTTCGAGTCGGACGAGGAAGAGGCGCTTGAAAACGAGGAATTGGTTGAGTATGAGCGAGAGGCGACCGTATGGGTGGAAGGCTTGGACAAGGTCCACAAACACATCGGCATCAATTCCTGTGTCGACTTCTCGGCCACGCCCTACTATCTGGTCGGCGATTCGGGCCAGAAGAACCGCGTCTTCCCGTGGACTGTCAGCGACTTCGGGCTGACCGACGCGATTGAGTCCGGCTTGGTGAAGATCCCGCAACTGGCCGTGCGCGATACAACCGGAGCGGAAATACCGGGGTACTTCAACATATGGAAGTGGATTCTGCCGCAACTGACACCGCAGGAAAGAGGCGCTACCCGAGCCGCGCCAAAGCCGGCCGCGATTCTGAAGTACGCTTTCACACCGATTGCCATGCTGGCGGGGCTGTGGGACGCAAACCGCGAGGACTGGCGCGCAGCCAACAAGGAGACTCGCTGGCCGGTATACATTCTTGTGTGCAAGAACACGGCCATCGCCAGCGTCATCTACGATTGGATAGCCAACGACAACCCGCCGGCAGGAATCCCATCATTCCGCGTCAAGGCGCTTAGGAACGAGGACGGCCGGCTCAACACGATTCGCGTGGACTCCAAGGTCGTCAAGGAAACCGACACAGGCCAGGCCAAGAGCGCCGAAGACCGCTGGATGAGATTCACGCTCGACACAGTCGGAAGGCAGGACTGGCCGCGCGATTCGCAGGGCCGGGCGCTCTACCCCGAGGGCTTCAAGGAACTGGCGGACGCGCTAAAGCGGCCGCTTCACCCGCCGGGGCGCGACGTGCGCTGCGTCGTCAGCGTCGGTATGCTGACTGAAGGCTGGGACTGCAACACGGTGACCCACATCGTCGGGCTTCGGCCGTTCATGTCGCAGCTTCTCTGCGAGCAGGTTGTCGGCCGCGCTCTGAGGCGGCCGAGCTACGACGTAAAGGCTGATGGCAAGCTGTCAGAGCAGGTGGCGCAGATATTCGGTGTTCCGTTTGAGGTCGTGCCATTCAAGTCTTCGGGAACCACGCGAACGCAGCCGGAGGAAAGACATCATGTCCGCGCCCTGCCCGAACGAACGCACTTGGTCATCAAGTTCCCTAGGGTCGAAGGATACCGGTCAGCGGTTCGAGGCCGGGTTGTGGCTGATTGGACCGCTGCGGCCCCAATCCCGTTGAACCCGGCACAAATCGCCCCTGAGGTGCAGATGAAGGCGACGCTGCCGGCAAACGGTGGCCGACCGGCGTTGTCTGGTCCGGGCAGACTGGACACCGCCAGCATCGAACCCTATCGCGCAAACATGCGGCAACAGCAGGTTGAGTTCGACATGGCTGCCGAGGTCGTACGTACACTTGGCCAGGCCGAAGGCACGCCACCGGCACAGGTCTTGTTTCCGCAGGTCTTGGCCATCGTCCAGAAGTACGTGCGGGAGTACGTCAAACCGGTGCCACCGTGGAAGCTGGTTGACGTCGGGTGTTCGCCCTACTTCGGCTGGGCCGTGGAACGAATCCAGCAGTTGATACGGCCCGAAGTACCTGCCGGAGAGGCGCCCGAAGTACCTATCTATGAGTCGCACCGTGGACCTGGCAGCACGGCCGAGGTAGATTTCTGGACTAGTCGAGACGTGCGCGAGGTGGTCCACAGCCACCTCAACTGCGTCGTGGCCGACACCGAACGGTGGGAGCAGTCGGCCGCGTACTACATGGACACCTATGGGCAGGTGCGCAGCTTCGTCAAGAACGCCGGCCTTGGCTTCGCGATACCATACTATCACAATGGAGAAACCCACGACTATGTGCCTGATTTCATCATCCGGTTGAACACGGAACAGGAACAATACCTGATTCTGGAGGTCAAAGGATTCGACGAACTCACCGAGGTCAAGGCGCAGGCGGCACAACGTTGGGCGCATGCCGTGAATGCCGACGGCAGATTCGGTCGGTGGGACTACGAGGTAGTCCGAGACCCGTCGGGCGTCCAACCGGCGATTGCCCGCGCCGTCATCCGCGGCCAAACGAAGACCTGAACCTCAGGGGCTTCCCGGTGACGCAATAGGCGATTCCTGACGCGCGCGGGGCCGTAAGGGCATTTCCTACAGCTAGCTGACCGGGCTCGGCCAAGCGGGCCGCGGCCCGGAGTCGCGAGTTTCCAGTTACCAGACGAGAGACCCTTCGACTCGTCTGACTCTCTCAGGGCGACGCTGCGCGTCGGTTTGCAGTTCCCAGTTCAAGAAGCGAGCCACGGATTGCGGTGTGCGGTATACGGTTCGCGGCGGACGGGCAGCCGAAGTCAGATGGGTGCGGCACTACTCTGCTCCGTTTCATCCTATTTCGTGGCTTCGTGGCTTTCAATATCGGGTTTGGGGGCTGGCCTGCGCTGGACACGCGGCATGACTGGAAGTAGTCTTGTCCCCGAATGGAACCATTGAGCTGGACAATAGAGCGCGCGAGGACCGCGCGCCAAGTCAAAGTGCAAATATCAAAATGCAGAATGCAAAATGGCGGATGAGCTGAGCTGGACCGTACACAGGGCGCGCGAGACGCCGGGGAAGACGGTGGTAGCTTTGGCGTTCATACTGGCGTTTGTCGGGTTCAGTTGGTGGAGGTTCGGCCCGATGCTGGGGATGCTGGCCGTGGTCGTGCTGTTCCTGGCGCTGAATACCTACTTTCTGCCAGTCACGTACACGCTGACGGATAAGGGCATGGAGATTGACAAGCGGTTGTTCACCACGCGCTACGAGTGGAAGCAGTTCCGCCGGTGGTTTCGGACCACGGGCGGCATCGTCATCAGTCCGTTTTCGCGGAAGAACTATCTGGACAACTTCCGGGGGGTGCATCTGCTGCTGCCAGCCGATGAACGCCGAAAGCCGAACTACGAACTACGAACTACGAACATGGTCGAGACTGCGACAATTGTCGCGTATCTTGAGAAACGGTTTGCGCCGCCGCCGCCGGATGACAGGCTTCGGCTGGATGAGCCGAGACGAGACGAAGTCAAAATGCAGAGTGCAAAAGGCAAAGTGCAAAATGGCATCCCGAAGTCGGGAGACGGCACGGGGAAATGACCAGTTTGCAGTGTCCGGAGCTTGGGTTTGAGCTTATGACTCCCCAAATCCGATATTGAACCGCCAAGGACGCCAAGAACGCCAAGGCCGAACCGGATTCCACCGCTGGCACCGAGCAATCTGCGGAATCTGTGAAATCTGTGGATGTCCGGAGTCTGGAAACCGCCAAGGGGTAGAACCGGGAAGGGAAATGGCGAAGGCGGCGGGAACGCACGAAGCCGGGACGACACGAAGGCGTGGAACGTCCGGAGCTTGGGCTTGCGCTCGTACTTGGGTTCCCCGAATCCGACATTGAACCACCAAGAGGGAGAATAGTGAATAGAGAATTGAGACGTGTGAAACTCGAATCCGCCTTTCACTATTCACCATTCATAATTCACTATTCCGCTGTGTCTTTGTGGTAGACCCCTATATCGGTTCTTGGGTGGGTTGCCTCTGCTTGACTTCAGGGCAATGGGCGTTAAGATGGACGCCGAGGTAACTGCCGAATGAAACCTGACCGTAAGCCCAACAAGCCGCAGCCGGCGAAACCAAGGCCGGCACCGAAGAAACCGCTTCGGCCCATGATCAATCTGGGCAAGAAGAACTACGCCATCATGGGCGCCGGCCTCGCGACCATCGTCGCCGGCTTCATCACGCTCGCATCGGGTTCAATCACGCTGGCGCCGATACTCCTGGTTCTCGGGTACTGCGTCCTGATACCGGTCGGGCTGCTGGTGAAATGACCGGACTGCGCCCGATATTGCACCACAAAGACACAAAGGCACCAAGGCCTGACCCGAGCGAAGCAAGATGGAGGAAATCCACAGATTACACCGATTACACAGATAGGGTCCGGGGCCAATCTGCGGAATCTGCGAAATCTGCGGATAGGATTACCTCATGAAGCGGCGCCTGGCGGACGCCAAGGCGATCCACGCTCTCATCACCAAGCTTGCCGCACAAATCAGCCGCCACAATCCCGGAGTGAAAGACCTGGCCCTGGTCGGCATCAAGCGCCGGGGCGTGCCGCTGGCCGAGCGGATCGCCGCGCGGCTCAATTCCGGCCGCAGGTCGAAGGTCCCGGTCGGCGCGATTGACATCACGCTGTACCGTGATGACCTGCAGATGGTGTCGGAAACCCCGATTGTCCGCGGCACGGAGATAAGTTTCGACATCAACGGCAAGACCCTTGTGCTCGTGGACGACGTGGTCTTCACCGGGCGGACGATCCGCGCGGCCCTGAGCGCGCTGCTGGACTTTGGCCGGCCTCGGGCAATCCAACTGGCGGTGCTCGTTGACCGCGGCCACCGGGAGCTGCCGATCCAGCCGGACTTCGCGGGCAAGACCGTCGTGACCCGAAGCGACGACCTGGTTGATATCTTCCTCAAAGAAACCGACGGCCGGGATGAGATAGTCCTGACCAGGCGAAGTCTGAAGTCCAAAGTCCAAAGTCCAAAGTCCCCATGAAGCTGAGGTCAAGGCACCTTCTCGGCATCGAGGGTCTTGACCGTTCCGAGATTCTCACAATCCTCGACCATGCGCGTACCTTCCGTGAGGTACTGGACCGGACAATCCCGATTGTGCCGGCGCTGCGCGGCCGGACCGTGGTCAACCTGTTCTTCGAGGCCTCGACCCGCACCGCGACGTCGTTCAACCTGGCCGCGAGCCGCTTGAGTTGCCAGTGCGTCAACTTCTCCAAGGCGACTTCGTCGGTTTCCAAGGGCGAGACCCTGCTCGATACGGCGCGGAACATCGAGGCGATGGGCGTGGACGGCATCATCATCCGGCACCCGGCGGCAGGAGCGCCGCATTTCCTTGCCCGGAACGTCAAGGCATTCGTTGTCAACGCGGGCGACGGCGCGCACGAGCACCCGACCCAGGCGCTGCTCGACGCCTTCACCCTGCGCGAGAAACTGGGCGACCTTGAGGGCAAGCGGATACTGATTGTCGGTGACATTGCTCATTCCCGGGTTGCCCGCTCGAACCTGCTCTGCTTCACGAAGCTGGGAGCTAGGGTCGCGGTATGCGGACCGCCGACGATGATTCCACCCTTTGTCGAAGACTATGGCTGCGAGGTGTTCTACCGATTGGACCGGATACTGAACGAGGTAGACGTCGTGAACATGCTCCGGGTCCAGCAGGAGCGGATTACCGCGTCGAGCTTCCCGACCGTGCGCGAGTATCGGGCGCTTTACGGCCTGACTGCCGAGCGGCTGAAGAAGCTCGCGCCCGAAGTCGTAGTCACACACCCGGGGCCGGTGAACTGGGGCGTGGAAATGGATTTCGACGTGGCGGACTTCAGCTCAACCCTGATCCTGCCGCAGGTTACAAACGGCGTGGCGGTGAGGATGGCGGTGCTGTTCCTGCTGGCGGGAGGCGAACGGACGGACACGGACGAACACGGACGGGACACAGGACAGAAGGCGGAAGGATGAATCCGGAAGTCCTTAGGCACGTGTTGTTGCAGGGCGGGACGGTAATTGACCCGCAGGCGCGGACAGTGCGGCGAGCGGACGTGCTGATTGCCAACGGCCGGATTGAGAAGGTAGAAAGCAGCATACCGGAGGCCGATGGCGCGGAAGTGATTGACTGCAAGGGAAAGCACATCGCGCCGGGGTTCACCGACATGCATTGCCACCTGCGCGAGCCGGGACGCGAGGACGAGGAGACGATTGCCACCGGCACCGCAGCGGCGCTGGCCGGCGGATTCACGCGCGTCTGCCCGATGCCCAATACCGACCCCCCGATTGACACCGAGGCGCAGGTCAGGTTTGAGCTTCGCCGGGCAGAAGACGCGGACCGCGTGCGGGTCCACCCGGTCGGGTGCTGCACCAAGGGCAGGCAGGGCAGGGAGCTCGCGGAAATCGGGGCGATGGTTTCAGCCGGCGCGGTCGCGTTCTCGGACGACGGCTCGGCGATTGCGGACGCCCAAGTGATGCGCCGGGCCCTGGAATACTGCAAGGCCTTTGACGTGCCCGTAATATCGCACTGCGAGGTGGGCGAACTGGTAGAAGGTATCGCCAACGAAGGCCGGGTGTCGACGAAGCTTGGCCTGAAGTCGGCGCCGGACGTGGCGGAGTCGGCCCAGGCGGCGCGCGACATCCTGCTGGCCGAGTTCACCGGCTCCCGTCTCCACGTCGCCCACGTTTCGGCAAGGGCAACGGTCGACCTCGTCCGCTGGGCAAAGGGACGCGGGGTGCAGGTAACAGCCGAAACCTGCCCGCACTACTTCACGCTGACCGAGGATGCGCTCGCCGGCTTTGACGCCAACTACAAGGTCAACCCGCCGCTCCGGACTGAGGCTGACCGGCAGGCGGTGATTGCCGGGCTGGCCGACGGCACGATTGACGCGATTGCCACCGACCACGCACCGCACCTGAAGGGCGAGAAGGAGGCCGAGTTTGATGCCGCGCCGCCAGGCATCATCGGCTTCGAGACCGCGTTCAGCCTCGGCTACGAGCAACTGGTTCTCGGAAAGGTCCTGCCACTGACCGATTACATCTCCCTGCTGGTGACCGCGCCCCGCCGGATTCTTAACCTGCCTGCCGCTGCGGTCGCCGGTGGTTCCGAAGCCGAACTCGTCGTGCTCGACCTGAAGGCGGAGTGGACGTATGCCCCGGACCGGGTGCTTTCGATGTCCCGCAATTCGCCGTTCCTCGGCCGGACCATGCACGGCCGGGTCCTTGCAACCCTGCTCGGCGACCGTCTTTTCCGGTTCTAGTTCCCTTTCTGTTCCAGGAAACTACAGGCTTCAAGCCGCAAGCGCCGGCGCAGTCCGGACGGAGTTGTGGGTTTCTACTTCAGGGGCTTGAGCAAGCCGAAGCCGGCCGGGTTGTGTTCGAACGGAACCTGCCAGACCGCAACGTCCCTTGTCCGTGACTGGAACCGGCTCGCATTAATGCCCCACGATCCTTCGACGTTGCCGAAGTCAGACAGGGGGCATGACATCTCCACTGCCCAATAGTCCGCGCCTTTTCCCGTCGCCACCTGCCAGTTGCCGTTCCAGGAGTCGTCTTCAAGGCTGTCGCCATCGGCGAAACGACAAATCCGGTCCGCAATCGTACCGATGCTGTTGAACATAACCCGGTAGTAAGTCGCGGTGTCGGCTCCGGGCACCGGGTTTAAGAAGAGCAGCAAGTCCAGGTTGTCGTCTTCAGAGACCCTGCCGTCACGGACGGTGGCGTCGGTCTTGAGTTCGGCCAACCTGGAGTCGGTACAGCGGGCGGCGACATAAAGCAGGCTGTCGTCGCGCGCAATCCACACCGCTGTCGGCTCGACCTCTGAGACACCGCCGCTCCTGCCGCCGAAAGTACGCAGAGTCGGTTCGGCCTGCCAGCAACTGTCAGTCAACCGGCCGTCGAGCACGGGGCTTCGTGTGATGCGGAGCAGCGCGGCTCCGCGCCGAATCGGCAGGCTGCGGCTGATTGCGGTCTTCCTGCCCGGCGCGTACTCATACGGCGCGGAGAAGACGGGCAGCGGGTAGAGGCTATCGAGGGTCGTAAGGTTGAACTCGAACGCCTGAGCGATGTGGCCCTGCGGACTGATGCTAAATGTGATTTCGCGCGGCGTGATGCGCCAGGCGGTCAGGCTGTCGGACCATGACAGCTTGGCGGTCATTGCCGTGGCGGTGACGTTTCTTACAGTCAGCGGCAGCGAAGCGGCAACCGAGCCCGCGTACGGCACGGGCACGGCGTCGAGCGTGACCGCCTGTTTCTTTGCCAGTTCCAGCGCGCGGATTGACTCGTAGGTCACGGTGTCAGCAGGCAGCGGTTCATCCCGCCCCGGCTCCCGAACGATAACCCTCACCGTATCACCACTGACCCGGCAGAGCAGGTAGTTCTGGAACGCGCCGGCACCGAGATCGTCACCGGCCATGGTCCGGCTGCCCGAAGGGCCGACCTGGAAGTAACGAATGCTGTCCCAAGCATACGAGCAGCAGAAGCGGTCGCTGCCGGTGAAGACGTAGTCAATGCCCGAGGCCTTGAACTTCCCGTGCAGCAGTTCCATCCGCCCCCGGTCCAGCGCGTATCGCCAGTAGGGCCGGTGCATCAGGACAAAGGCGTGGCGGTACTTCCGGGTCTGGGTCAGCTCCTTGTCCAGCCAGCGCTGCTCGGTCAGCGGCAGAGACTCGGCCACGGGCCAGCGGCTGTTGTCGAGGAAGATGAAAATCGAGTTGCCGCGCTTGAACGTGCGTGCCGGTCGGCCGATACGTTTCGTGAAGACCGACTCGCTCGCGGGGTTCCAGATATCATGGTTGCCGGGAACGATGAAGTAAGGGATGCCGGTAGACCTGAGTTGTCCCGTAATCGTATCCCACTGCGCGTTGGTTGTCGCCGCGTCGGCGGCGTAGCCCTGGATCAAGTTGCCCGTACAAATGATGAAGTCCGGATTGAAGAGGGCGATTTCCGCGAGTATCTGATGGAAGACCTCGGGCTGGGCGTCACCGGCCCGGTCGCCGAGCACGGCGAAGGTGAACGGTTCGTTCCCGGCCGTGGCGATGGCGACTATCGAGAGCAGGCCGGCGAGAACCGGAATCGTCCTCACACCTGAGCGTAGCATGCAGACCGGCCCGGGTCAAACCGGCCGGCAGTGAAGACGCGCGTATCCGGCCCAAGCGGGGCCATGGGCACGGTCGGCAACGGCAGGGTGGTACAGGAGAGCAGGAGCGCCACCGCTGGTGGCGCTCCTGCAAGGATTCGACGCAACGGAACTCCATGTTCCGTCACGACCGGGTCCGGCTATCTCGCTCCGAACCGACCTGTGTGCCTCACGTCGTGATGGAACATCGGCCAGTCGGTCGCAGCCAGCGTGCCGCCCAAACGGCCGGCGATGGCGAAGATGCCGCCGTAGCCGGACCAGGTGGAGATGTAGATGATACCGTACCGGTCAACCACCGCCGATGGCTGGTTGTCAAGCGACAACCGCCGCGGACGATGATGCCCCGAGCCCTTCATGGACGGGACCGCCATCGCCACGACCCAGCGAGGCCCGCCGGTCGGATTGTCAATGTCGTAGGCGTAGAGCGAGTCGTCGCCCGCGACATAGATGATGTTGTCGGCGCAAAGCAGCGGCGTGCTGTTGATCGCTCTGAGGGAAACCGTAATCGGCCAGTCCGCCACCGGCATGTGGCTGTTCTGGTCAATCCGATAGAGCCTACCGTCGTCGCAGCCGAAGTAGATGTTGCCGTCGGGGCCGATGATCGGGGAAGAAGAAACGGAAAACAGTGAATCGGTTGCGTACGACCAGACGATACTGCCATCCTTGAGTGCGAACAGGTATCCGGCTTCCGTACCGACATAGACCGTCCCGTCCGCAGCGACGGCGGGTGAGGAGGTGATGCCGAGCGTATCGGCAGCGCGGATTTCCCAGCGCAGCGTGCCGTCGTCGTTCAGGGCGTACGCGTAGCCGTCGTAGTCGCAGCAGTAGATTGTGCCGTCCGCCCCGATGGCGGGCGAGCTCGTCATGTCCCGGCGCAGGGGATAGCTCCAGACCTCGGTCGCGCTCGCGCCGTTGTCAATCAGCTTGTGGATGTACTGGTCCTCGCCACCACAGTAGATGCCGCCGTCGTTGCCCAGCGCCGCCGTCGCGGTCATGCCGCTGTCGCTCGTGCCAAACCGCCAGTTGAAGGTGTCGCCGCGGCTGTCATCCGTGCTGAAGGCGTAGAACCCGCCGTTCTCATTGCCGACGTACCTCGTACCATCGTCGCCGATGGTGGCCGAGGAGTTGTACTCCTCCGGGTCAGGGACGGAGAACTGGTTGACAAGGAACGACTGGTACGCGTCAAACACACACAGGCCCTCGTCGTCATCCGTGCTGCCGCAGATAATCGCCGGCCAGGTGTTGCCTTCCCAGTGCGTAGTGCCGATTGCCGGCGAGGTAACGAATTCCGCCTCGTAGCCCCAGATAATCTCGCCTTCGGCGACCGTCTTGAAGGTCGTCGTTGCCAGCGAGTCGTTGGTCAGGCCGGTCTGGTCGAAGACGCGGACCTGCACGGTGTAGGTGTGGGTATCACCGGTCGGGGTCCAGGTGGCATAGCCCTCAGTGAAGCTCGGGAAGAGCGGAGACGTCACCGAATCGGTGCCATCGAAGTACCACCGGTAGTAGAGGCTGTCGTCGTACTCATCCCGCGCAGTGGCATAGAACCGGTACGCCGGGCCGCCGGCGATGCCGCGCAGCGGCGTATGCTTCGCGACTATGGTCGGGGCATACGGTGGCACATTCGGTGGCGGGTTTAAACTATCTACCGTCACCATCAGCGTGTCGGACCAGTCGGCGCTCCACTTGCCTTTCTCGTCTTTCGCGATCACCTTGACCGGATACACCCCGATTGCGCTCCAGGCATGAGACTGGGTAATCGTGTCGCCGGATTTGATGAGAGCAGTGGTGTCGGCAGTGCCGTCGCCCCAGTCAAAGGCGTAGAGCACCTTGTCCCTGTTCGGGTCGGTTGTCATCGAGACATAAGTGGCCGTGTTGCCGAACTTCACCAAGGCCGGGCCGCTGGGCTTTGCCGGAATCCTCGGGGCCTTGTTCGGGCAGCCCGCGACGATAATGAGGACTGCCAGCAGCGATACTGTCAATAACAGACTCTTGCGCATACTTCCTCCTGTCTGCGCCTTTGGGCCGGTGAGCCAGCCCGGTTTGAAGCCTGTGCGGGTCAATTCAGGAGAAAAGATACATCCCCTCCAGCCAGAGTCAATAACTGAAGGGAAACGGCGGTGGCGGTGAGTCGTTGACGGAGCGCCCGGGGTCGCTTGCGGGAGACTATCGCGGACCGGGTTGACCTTAGGACCAGCCGTTCCGTCCTGCCGGAGCGCCCGGGGGCTTTCGCCGCCCTTTGACAACCGCGGCCGGGAGCATACCATAGTTCGGATGACACGCGTGCTGTTCCGGTTGGCGTCGATGCTGCTCATGCCGGCCGTGAGCCTGGTCTTGGCCGCGGGCGACCACGTGGGAAACAGCCCTGCCGGGCCGGCCTTTGCCGATACCATCGAAACCTTCGACGACGCCGACCTGCAGTTGCGGTCGTTTCCGGGCGAGGACATGCAGCCGGATTCATGGACTCTGGACGCGGTCAACACCTACCACAACTCGCCGTATTCGCTGAAACTGTACGGCAATACCTGGAAGCTGGAGAGCGTCGCGCCGAGGAACCTGGATACCGGGGACGTGTGGCAGGTGGCGATGTACACGGAGAGCCTGGGTGAAATTCAGGGGTTCGGACTGGTGACGCCGAGCGAGACCCTGCTCTACTCGTTTGCCGGGACCGAGATGGTTGACCCGCAGCGGTGGATTCCGGTGTACCAGGGTGCGTTCGCGCTCCGGGCGTGGAACGTGTACGAGTTGCCGGTGGGCCAGGACTGGCTGGCCCGGTTCGGGCATCTGCCGACCATCATCGGGCTCGTGTTCATCAACGACAAGGACACGGGCGCGCGCGCCAAGGTCAATTTTGACGAGATAATGGACATCACGAACGACCGGCCGGTCGCCCCGCAGGTAGAAGTAACGCACACGCTGGGTGGAGTCTTTCGAGGCGCGGGCGGGCAGGACAGCGTGCCGGTACAGTTTCACAGCCGGGTCATCGACCCGGACAGCCGGGACCACCGGTACTTCTGGTATTTCGGCGACGACTCAACGAGCAGCGACTCGAATCCGAGCCACACCTACCTGGTCGAGGACAACCACGACTACACGGTGCTGCTCGAGGTCGAGGACAGCACCGGGCTATGGGGCAGAGCCTCGTGCCGAATCCACGTTGACCCGGGGCCGACGTCCTTCCCGGTGAAGATGAACTTCACCGGCGACATTATGCTCGCGCGCCGGTATGACAACCCGGGCGGGCTGATTGACTCGCTCGGGGTCAATGCGATATTTGACCCGACCCTGCCGTGGCTGGGCAACGCAGCCGACATCACCGTGGTCAACCTGGAGGGTCCGATTACCGCACAAGGGACTCGCCACCCGACCAAGCCAATTGTATTCCGGGGCAAACCGAGGAACACGGCCGGGCTGGCGCACGCCGGCATCGACGTCGTCTCACTCGCCAACAACCACATCATCGACTATGGCCTCGCCGGGATGCGCGAAACGCAGGAGAACCTCGCGGCGAACCGCATCGCCTATTCGGGTGCGGGGGCGAACTCCGACGAGGCGTACCAGCCGGTGTTCCGGCAGCAGTCCGGGGTCAATATCGCGTTCCTTGCGGCCTGCGACCGGAACGGCCAGTACGACAACTACCAGCCGTACCTCGATGCCGGGCTGAACAAGCCCGGGTTTGCCATGCTCGATACCTATCACCTGCGCCAGCAGATACGGGCGGTCGAAGACGATGCTGACGTTATTGTAGTCGAGCTGCATACGGGCGAGGAATACGAGCCCGCGCCCGCGCTCGGGCGCGGGAATGACCAAGGACTAAGGGGAAATGACGAAGTTCGGAAGGCGAATGGCGGATGGCGAATGGCGAGAGGCGAATCTGAGGATGAGTTCTACTCGCCATTTGCGCTGTTTCCGGCGCCGGGGGATACCGAGGAGCGGCACCGGGCAATCGACGCCGGCGCTGACCTGGTCGTCTGCCACCACCCGCACGTGCTTCAGGGGTTCGAAGTCTACCAAAGCAAACTGATTGCCCATTCGCTCGGTGACTTCACGTTCGACCTCAACTACCCGGAAACCTACCCGACCGTGATACTGAACGGCGCGATTGACGCGACCGGGTTTTACGATTATTCGCTCACCCCGGTCTACATCGACGACTACATCCCGGTCCGGGCGCGGGGCGAACTCGGAGTCCACATCCTCGACTACCTTGCCCGGCGGTCGCGGGACCTTGGAACTTACGTCATTACTAATCGGGACAGCGTCAACGCGAGAATCATCCTCGATACCACGGCGCTGCCGCGCACCGTCTACCCGCAAAGCGACGAACTCCAGTTACGGGAGGAGAGCGGCTATTGGGTTTCCGGCCCGCTGCGCCTGCCGCGCAACGGCAGCCTGTCATCCGTCGTCTCTGCCACGCCTTCCCGGAACTGGCAGTTCCGGGTTGGGCGCGAGATGCTCTGGTTCGGCAACATGGAAGACGAAGGCTCCACGCTCTGGCTGCTCAACCAGGCCGGCGAAGGCTATGACACGGTTACGTATCGCGGCCGCCGGTCAATGCGACAGGTGCGCGCGCCGGGGAGCAGCGCGATTACCACCAACCTCGAAGAGCGGATAGTCTGCTACTCGGACTCGACCGGGTACACGCTCTGCGCCCGGCTCAAGACCCAAAATGCGGAAAGCGCCGGCGCCGCGGTCGAGTTCTACGGGAACCGAACCGGCGGCAGCCCAATCGGCTCAAGCGACTTGGGCACCCAGGTCTCAGGCACGACCGACTGGACTTTCTACTACAACAACTTCACCCCGGCCGCCAACACGCAGTACTTCGACGTCTGGTTGACGAGCGAGGCGCCGTCCGCCGGCGACGGCTATGCGTGGTTCGATGACGTCAGTGTGATTGAATGGGAGGATTGGCAACCGCTTTCCGGCCCGACGAGCATGCAGCACCCGAACGACCTCTACTGGGTTCAAATCCGGGCCGATGCAGCCACCGCAAGCGCCACGCTCTCCTACGAAGAGACCGACTTCAGCCCGCCGACGAACGTCGCTCAACTCACGGGCCGCGGCCCGATGTTCCGTTCGTTCCAGACCCGCCCGAACCCGGCTCGGTCCGCCGCGACGATCCGGTACAACCTAGGCGCGGCGACCCGCGTAACCTTGAGAATCTACAACGTCCTCGGACAGGAAGTCAGGACGCTTGTAAACGGCAGGCAGCCGAAAGGTCTGAGGGACGTCACGTGGGACGGCACTGACAACCGAGGGACGACTCTCGGCGCCGGCACGTATTTCTGCACGCTGCAGGCCGCCGGCCGGGCCCAAACGAAACAGATCGTTCTCCTGAGGTGAACCGACAGACCGGACACGACCCGGAATCCCCGGCGGATTCCGGTCATGTCCCTTGCTGGGTCTATTTCAGTAGCGCGGGGGCGCCTCGCGGTAGCATCGTTCCGAAAGACAGCGTCTGCATTTCGCCCAACGACCGCGGGTTCATGTTCGCGGACGGCGTGTACGAGTTCATCCGCAGCTATGGAGGCAGGCTGTTCCGGCCGGACGAGCACCTGGCGCGGCTGAAGCACAGCCTCGACGCAGTGAGGATAGACTCAAGCGGTATTGCGGCGCTGAAGCCCATCGCGCTGGACCTGCTCAAGCGCAACGGACTGGCTGAAAGCGAAGCCTCCGTCTACGTCCAGATAACCCGCGGTACGTGCCGCCGCGCGCTGGTCGTGCCGGAGGCGCTCATGCCCACGGTGTACGTCGAGGCGAACCCGCTCGAAGGGCGGCCGGACAGAGACGGTCAGGGCGTGTCGGTAGTCACTGTTCGCGACGTCCGCTGGTCCCGGTGCGACATCAAGGCGATCGGCCTGCTGCCGAACGTGCTTGCCCGCATGCAGGCGACTGAAGCAGGCGCGGCTGAGGCAGTCTTTGTGCGCGACGGCGTGGTGACCGAAGGCACCCACACCAACGTGTTCGGAGTGCTTCAGGGCACGGTGCACACGCACCCGGCGGACAATCACATCCTTGCCGGCATCACGCGCTCGACCGTGCTCGAACTCTGCTGTGAACTGAAGATTCCAGTGTCCGAGACGGGAGTTCCCGAAGCCCGCCTGCCGCTGCTCGACGAACTGTTCCTGGCTGCCACGACTACTGAAGTACTGCCGGTTCTTCGCGTGAACAGCCGGCCCGTCGCCGACGGCAAACCCGGCCCGGTTACGCAGCGTCTCCAGTCTACTTTCCGCGGGTTTGTCGACGTGCTTCTGTCGAAAACAGAATCCGGTCAGCGGCAGGGCTGACCTCGGGCGAGGCCGCAGCCCACCCGCGTCCACAACTCGAAGACAGCCTCCCGTCGTCCGCCAAACGGAACGCGACTGGCGCCCGACGCCTCACAGCTTTCCGCTCACGGCCTACCAGATCGGCGTTGGCGGACACCGGGAAGACTAACGGCGGCGCCGAGGCGCCGCCGCCGATTGTGTAAGTCTCTTTACCTTACAAACTTATCGGGCCCGGCCACGAATTGATCCTTACAGCTTGCCGCGCAGAAGTAATACGTTTTTCCATTGTGGTCGTAGCTGCACGCGGCATTCTCTTTAGTTACAGTCATACCGCAGACCGGGTCGAGGTTGCCCTCTTCGTGCTTGTGTTCGTCTTTCATTCAGTCCTCCGCCTTATTTGACTGCCGGCAGCAGGCGCGGGGTTCGATTCAGGCCGTCTGGTGTTCGGCCAGCCAGCGTCGAACCTCGGGCAACCAGGCATCCTTGATGTCGGCCGCGACCCAGCGGCCGACAATCTTGTCCCCGTCGGTGGCGACCACGAGCGGCGGTGTGTCGGTCCAGTCAAACCACGCGAAGTCGGCCAGATTCTCGGGTGTGGCCGCAGTCCCTTCGACGTACCTGACGTCAGGCACGACGCCGGCCCGGCTCAGCACGGCCTGGGCCTTCTTACAGAGCTCACAATTCTCCCTGGCAAATACCTGAAAATTCAACTTGTCCTCCGGTTACGCGATTGGGATTCAAAACTACTCCTCCCACACGCGAAATCAATAGTCTTCATCACTGAAGCCCGTCAACCAATTCCGGGCCGCGCGGCTCCGCCTCCGCCCTCTGTATTGGTCGGTGTTTCCCGGCGCAGACCGGAAGAACCTACAACTTGTGCCAGCGCCTTGACTCGAGTTCCCCCATCGACGGGGGTTGGGGTCAGGCGGGCGGCTTGACTGCCCGGCGCGGATTGGATAGCATTTCGTGTTGAGGCGCGTTTAGCCAACCGCCGCATGCGCGGCGATAGGAGGAACGCTATGAAGTCCGTCATGGTCATAGGAACCATTGTTCTCTTCGCAGCTACCCTGTCCGCATTGCCGGGCTACACCGGCTATTCAGGCGCCCCTGGTACGAACGGTACCTGCGCCTCCAGTTGCCACGGGCCGTCCGGCGGCAGCGTCGAGGTTGTCGGGTTTCCTGCCGCCTATGAGCTCGACTCATCCTACGTCATCAGCGTGGTTCACCGCGGCGGTCCGTCCATCAGCAACTTCAACGCCTCGGTGCGCATCGACTCCACTTCGCATACCGCCGGCACGGTTACCGCCGGCTACCGGACCGCGACGTACAGCACCGGCAACGAACCCAACGGCGTCCATCTCTCCAGCGGAGGTCAGGATTCCTGCACGTTCACCTGGCAGGCGCCGGACTCCGCTGTCGGCGACGTGAAACTCTACCTTGCCGGGCACCAAGATGCCTACGGCGGGCCGAATACGGAAATCATCCTGACAGCGTCATTGGCGACCGGCGTCAGTGAGGGCGCCGGCCGACCCCTCGGCCTCGCGCTCAGGCTCGAACCAACCATCGCGGCCGGCCGGGTCGGAATCCGGCTGACGGTCCCGCCCGGCTCACATCCGTCGCTGCGGGTCGTCGACCGCGGCGGGCGGCTGGTGGCGAGGATTGCGGTCCCGTTATCCGGGCAACCGATTGTCTGGCTGCCACTTGACCGCGATGGCCGCCGCCTCGCCGCCGGCGCATATCTTGTCGTGCTCCAGAGCGGCGGCGAGCGATTGGTACGCAAGCTGGTTTTGAAGTAGGTCTCGCTGGTTAATCTATTGCGCCGGGGCGGGCCTGTGCTTGCCTCGGCGCTGGTTATTACCGCGGCCGTCGCGAGCCTGTTCGGGCCCGGGCCAGTGCAGCGGCTGGTCGGCTCAGCGTGGTTCCTTGCTGCCGTCGGCGCGGTCGCCCTCGCAAGCCTGCTCGCCGCCCTGCTTGCGCTCAAGCACCGCTCGAGGCCCGGCGCCATCCAACACCTGGGACTGGTGATTGCCCTCGGCGGCGTTGCCGTGAACCAGACCATGGCCCGCAGCGGCTACCTGTTCCTGGAGCAGAAGGCTGGAGCCAGCAACGTCTTTCTAGGCCGCGACTTGCGCCGAGTCGAAGAACTGCCGGAACCGCTGGCCCTGGATTCGGTAGGCTCCGTCCTGGCGAGAGCTTTCCGGCCTGCGCCGGTTGCCTGGGTCACGGCAAAGGGGAAAGGCGAAATGTCCAAGGGCGTGACCTACAACCAGCCGCTCAAGGCTGCCGGCAGGCAATTCCTGCTCATGCAGACTGTCGAACCCGGTTTCCTCAACGAGTACGAACTCGCGCTGGACGGGGAAGAG